>Ga0210410_10000282_pt1 | contig 63621 bp, 54 predicted proteins | sample IncBWC4MmetaG_FD_161058 | JGI IMG/M metagenome (GOLD analysis project Ga0210410, IMG submission 161058) | Forest soil microbial communities from Barre Woods Harvard Forest LTER site, Petersham, Massachusetts, United States - Inc-BW-C-4-M | ecosystem: Environmental > Terrestrial > Soil >... | reverse complement strand
GCAGAGCTCGCTTCCGCTTCACCAGCCGAGCGTCATCCTGAGGGAGAAGAATAAGTTTGAGAAGGAAAAACCATTGAACAGCAAGTGTGCCAATTCCAAACTGTCTCAACGGAGGGGTTCACCCCAACTGGCTGAACGTGGAGGATTTGATTTTTGGAATGGCAGCAAATGCTTTAGAATCAGGTTCACTTCCACTGCGCGCCCGTAGCTCAGCTGGATAGAGCATCTGCCTTCGAAGCAGAGGGTCGGGAGTTCGAATCTCTCCGGGCGCGCCACTTACTCCTTCTCTATCCGTTACTTATACGTGGTCCTCTCTTGTTCGTTCTCGGCAGCGGACTGATCGTCATGAGAACGTAATACATTTCCGGTGCCGTACACCTTCTCATTTGCTTTTTCAAGGTTCCGACGGACCTGCTGCACCATCCCCAGTTGATCGTGGCGCTTGGTTTCAGGACTCGAATGACGCATCGCACGCTGCACAACCGCGTCAGGTGCAACCCAACTGAGGCGTGTGCAAACCACATGCCTCAAATGGTAGATCGGAAAGTGAGCTACCCCCGCGTTCTTTAGTGTCGTCTTCCAAGCCGTTTTGACCGTAGTGATCGGTTGATCGGGTTTGACTGGACTCGGAAAAAGAAATGGGCTCTTGCCTCCCTGTTGCTTCTTCCATCTGCGGAGAACAGCGTGGGCGAGGCCGGTCAGGGGTACAGGTTCGGATGAGCCTCATGTTTTGGTTTTCCCTCCGAAGAAAATCACGTTGTGATCGAAATCGATCTGATCCCAACGCAGGGAGAAGCCTTCGGTGTAGGTACGGCCACCCGTTTGCGCAAGCAGCACGATTGCCACTCTCAGGTACGATGGTGCGCTTTCCAAAATGCGTTGCTCATCTTCCAAGTCGAGCACACGTTTCGCTGGGCGTTCCCGGCGCTCATCGAATGGCTTCATACGACTGGCGGGGTTTGCGGACAGCTACTTACGCTCGATTGCAAAATTAAACATGCAGCGCAAGTAAGCCATCTCGCGGTTGACAGTGGCTCCCTTGACTTTGCAGTTTGGATTTTTTCTTGAGGGTTGCGACTTGCGGTAATTCCGGTAAACCGTGACCCACTTGGCATCGATATCTGCCAGTGAGCAGTCGCCGAAGAATTCCCGCATGTTCTCAAGAAAGACTCGAACATTGGTGTGTGTGCTCGCAGCAAGAGTCGGTACGTGTGCGCTCTCAAATTCGTTGCGTTGAGGGCCGGAAAATCATATGATCCGCGAACCATAGATCCAAATTGCGCACCAGGAGGACATACGCGCGCCGCTATCATTTTCTCCTTTGCAATCCTCGCGCTCGGCTTCATCTCGTCCTGTGGTTACGGCCCCGGCGGGAGCGTCGTTAATCCGAACGTTGTCGTCACAATCACGCCTAATGCGGGTGGTATTCCGCAGGGAACCTCATTGGTTTTCAATGCCAATGTTACTGGTGACTCGACGAATAAAGGCGTAACGTGGGACCTGGCACCTACAAGCGGCGCGGGAACGCTAACGAACATATCTTCGTTGTCAGTGACCTACAATGCGCCTGCAACGCCACCATCTCCCAACCAAGTCGCTTTGAGCGCCACTTCCGTGAGCTATGGATTCAACAGTGTCACCGAGTTGTTTAGTGTCACCGTTCCGGGTTTGACAACCACGATTACGAACAAGATTACGACGATCAACGCAGGCGGCCAACCGGTGACGCTGAATGTGACAGTGACGAATGATCCGAGGAATCCGGGACCGGGAGTGAATTGGTCCATTGGGACGGCCACCGCAAATTGCACGACTGCTTGCGGGACGCTGAGCAACCAGATGCCTTTCAGCGTCGTGTACACCCCACCGGTTGCCATTCCCTCCGTACCGTTCAATATGCCGGTGATTCAGGCGAATTCGATAACGGACCCCACCGAATTCGACCGCAATTCCTTCACGATTCAGTGAGGCCAGACGAACATCGCACCATGCGAACTGTGGCCATCTGCCCTGCGTTCCCGGCATCGACAATAATAATTTAGTTCCCTCTGTCCTGGCGTTGAGAATAAGTCCCGATAAACGGGGCGGTCTCAATGGGTCGTTGTAACTCTTGCTCAAAGTCTTCTTTTAGGCGCCTACGAGGCTGGTTTAGTTCACGAGCGTTGATTCAAACGAAACAGAGCCCTGTTTAGGTTCTGATTGAGTACTGCCGTTCAAACCGACTCTCGAGGGGAAGTATTGTCAGATCAGCTAACTAGTTAGTGTTGCATCGGCCCGTTGAATTCGCAGGGATTATCGGAATGTGGAAATTCGGCTCCCAAAGGGACAGCACAGCATCGTACCTGGCAGCACCAGTGGAGGCATCGACGCGGGATCTACGCCAATCTAGAGTTGGGCATGGGACTTGCAATTCACAAGCATTGAACGAGAAGATGAGCGGACCTTCCACGGATGGATTGCGGACTTGCTGCCCGGACCGAACTGGAGGTAATAACTAAGAGGGGTGACAGAACATGAGTGAGCCAATGGAAGACAAGCAGGATCAAAGGCAGGAGGAAGCTTCCAGCGACCTTTCCCGCCGCGACTTTATCGCTATGGCGGCGGCCGCAGGCATTGTGGCCGCGACCGACTCCGCGTCAGCGGCAATGCCGGTCACGGAAACCGACGTGACGATCAAAACCTCGGATGGTACCTGCGATGCCGCGTTTATTCATCCCACCTCCGGCTCGCATCCCGCCGTGATCGTCTGGAGCGACGCCTTCGGGCTGCGTCCCGCGATGCGAGACATCGGCAAGCGCATTGCCGCCGAGGGCTACAGCGTGCTGGTCCCCAATCCCTTTTATCGCGTGAAACCGGGCCCGGCGGTAGATAACATAACCTCGTTCAATTTCCAGACGGACATGCCCAAGATTCAGCCGCTGATGGCTTCGATCAACGCGACCGGCAATTGCGAGAAAGACGCCGCCGCGTTCGTCGCCTGGCTGGACCAGCAGAAGCAAGTTAACACTTCAAAGAAGATTGGCACGCAGGGCTATTGCATGGGCGGCCCGCTGGTGTTGAAGACCTGCGCCACCCGCCCCGATCGCGTCGGCGCGGGCGGCTCGTTCCACGGCGGTGGACTCGTTACCGACAAGCCCGACAGCCCGCATCTGCTGGCTACGAAAATCAAGGCGCGCATATATTTCGGGATTGCATCCAACGACGACATGCGCCAACCCGACGCCAAAGACAAGCTGCGCGAGACTTTCGCGGCAGCGCATGTGCCGGCGGAGATCGAGGTCTATTCGGGCGCGCTGCACGGCTGGTGCGTGCCGGACATGCCGCTGCAAAACGGCCAGCCGATTTACAACAAGCCCGACGCCGAGCGCGCCTGGGGCAAGCTCGTAGCCCTGTACAAAGCTGGCCTGACTTGAGCGCACGGCAATGAGGACACCCAAGGGCTTCGGCGGTCAGTCCTGTATCGGAAACAGTTTCAGGAACCAGAAACGAGGCTCTTGGAAATCTGTCGCACTTGGCTGAATTGCCCCGCGCCCAACCGCTAGATATGGATCATGAAAGACCTAAAAAATGGGAGGAAATTGGCTCCGTGCGCAGACCGGGCCGATATTCTAGGAGACAGTGGTCCCACAACGTACGCTGATTTCTCGGAGGAGCAATCAAGCCCCCCGGCGTTCCAGGCATCCTTTGTATTTGAATGAGTGCATTTCTGGAACCTGGAAATGGCGCCCGGCCTGCCGAGCCTTTCGGGTTCCAGCATTCCGAGAAGACGCCGCACGAAGGGAGCTGGCCGAATTTCCACCATCCGATAATGCGTTTCTCGGGACGTGGAAAGCTAACAAGGCTCAGTGTGCGCAATTTCAACGCGCGATTGAGCGATAAGCTGAATGGTGATCATCATTGGACCCTCTAAGTCGCATTCTTGCGGCTGCCTTTTTTCCTCTCGGCCGGGCGTTCCTGCAAACCAGAACGTGATCGGGATCAAAGGGGCACGTGAGCGCATTCACTGCGCTCTTGGTCCCTACGGCAGATCCTAATAGTGTGTTGATCGTTATTCCGGAACAATCAGGAGGGTTTTATGAAAGCATCTTCGATCGGCATGGTTGGGGTGCTGGTATTGGTCGCCGGCCTCTCTGCTCAAAAAGCTCCCAGCTTTTCGGTTCCAAACGGCGAAACCTTCACGGGGAAGATCACGGATAACTTCTCCTTACCCTGCAAAGCCAAATCGCGCTTCGCGATAAGCACGGGCAGCTCAGCTAATATTACGCCAGCGGCCTCGCTCTAGCCTCTGCATCGGTCTATCCTGGACGCGCGACAGGCGAAATCGTGGGATCGCGAAAGGGATACTTCGCAGGAATTCCTTTTGCTACGCTGGAACCCAAAAGCCAACTATTCTTGCCATCGTCTAAATACAGCCATTGTGCACAGAATTGAGAAATCGGCGGGCCAATTCACCAATCCGGTTGGATTGGCGAAGCCAGATTGCCTCGCCAGGGATTAGATCCTTGCCCACACTGAGTGCAGTTGCTCCCGCCTTGATGAAGTTGAGTGCCGTCAGTTGATTGACGCCCCCGGCAGCGATGAGGCGTACCTCTGGCATGGCAGTTTTCAAAGATCGAATGTAGGTATGGCCACCCATCGCATCGCACGGCGTAATCTTGACGAAGTCCGCACCACAGTTCCACGCTGCAATAATCTCGGTCGGCGTCAATGCTCCCGGGATCACCGCGACTTTTTCTTTGGCCGCAAGCTCCGTGAACCCTGGAACGAATACGTCGCTTGTCAAGAATTTGGCGCCCGCGCCCAGACATCGGCTGGCGGTATCCTTTTCAAATATACTTCCCGCGCCCAAGATTGTTTTGGGAAAGCGCTTTGCCAGGTGAGAAATGGCGTCAATTGCTTTGTGCCCATTCATACTGATTTCGAGGATGGGAATGCCGACCTCGGCAAGCGCTTCCGCCACAAAGAGAGCATCTTCCTCGGATTCCACGCTAACCGCAGGTACGATTCCGACTCTTTCTATGAGGGCGCAAACCTCTTGCCTTGTCAGGGTTGCAGCTACGGAGCTTTCAAAACAGGTAGTGGCGATGACCTGACCCATGCGTAGAGCCAAGTCGTCGCCTACCAAAATTCTCATTTCGCCCATGGCCTCCCTCTTTCCGCCGGACCATTGAACAACGGCATGGTTGCCAAATGCCCCCGCCGCCAAATTACAGCATAAACCAAGCGTAAAGACCACATAAATGACACATAAACAAGAATCAATTTAGTGATGCAAATGATCGGGTTAAAGTCGCGCTGGCCGTTGGTGCAGCCCCGAGCTGCCCGGTGCCGGGCGTCGTCGTCAATGTGCACTGTGGATAGAATACCGACCAGGTCTCAAACGGCGGCGCTTGGTTCGCTGATCCAAACCGGGACGCTCCTGCCGTCCCTTATGGCTGGCGTACGAATCGCTTACACCTCCCTTAGAAGCATGGGGCTAAAGTGCTGAGTAGGCTGACGTCAACCTGTATCTGAGGTGTCTGCCGGATTGGAGGTGTCTGTATGAACAACGAGCACATCTTGGTGGTGGACGACGAACCACAAATTCGCCGCGTGATGCGGATGACTCTCGTCGCCCAAGGCTATGAGGTGTCTGACGCTCGCTGCGGAGATGACGCGTTGGAGCTTCTTCGGTCCGAGAAATATGATTTGGTGCTCCTGGATGTCAACATGCCCGGGATTTCAGGTATGCAAGCCTGCAGAGAGATTCGTGCTGGGTCCGATTTGCCGATTATCATGCTTACCGTGCGTAATTCCGAACGGGATAAGATCGAGGCTCTCGACGCAGGGGCCGACGGTTATGTAGCAAAGCCGTTCAGCATCTCCGAACTGATGGCTCGCATTCGGGCCGTTCTCAGGCGCACTGGTTTTCAACTGGGGACTGCAGCAAGCCATTTGTATCTAGGGGATGTTGAAATCGACTTCGAAGCGCGAAGGATAATTAATCGCAAAAAGGAACTTCGGCTGACTGTGAAGGAATTCGACCTGCTCTGGTACCTCGCCGCCCACGCCAATAAGACCATCACTCATCGCGAATTGTTGAGAGCGGTTTGGGGTCCCGACTATGGGGATGAGCAAGAGTATTTGCGTGTTTTCATGAACCGCTTGCGGAAGAAGATCGAGTCCTCACCGAGTGATCCAAAGTATTTGCTGACAGAGCCCTGGGTCGGATACCGCTTGGAGCTACCGAGGTAAAATCCCGTGGCCTCACAAACTGGACACGATGGAAAACACTGCATCCTGCGCTATTTATGTGCTGGGGCGTTCGTTGCCGCCTCCACTTTCACCTTGTAAATAAACCCCGTGTCTTTCGGCCTGTCCACGGTCACATGGCCGGTGATCGAAATCTCCTGGGCCGGAGCAGGAATGTGGAAGAGAAAGACCGGGCTCGACAAGAAAAGATCATTCCGCATTTGCGATTCTCCTGTAGGAATCAAGGCAAATTCCTGACGCCGACGGATTCGCGAAGCTGCTCGAGCGCCAGCAGGTAGGAAGCAAGCGTCTGGCGGTAGCCTAGTTCCACGGCGCGGTAGCTGCGCTCCGCATCCAGGAAATCGAGCAAGGCGATGGCGCCCCGGTGGTAGGCATAATCGGCGATGTCCCGGTCCTTCTTCGCGACGTCCCGGTACTTGTCGCGGTACATCATCACCATTCGGTCGTTGGATTTGACGCCTTCGTAGGCGTCTTTCACGTCAGTCAAAACTTGTCCGTTCGCGAACGCTTGTTGCTCTTGCATTTGCGTGATTACCGAATGTGTCCGCGCGATTTCGCCTTGATTGCGGTTAAAAATCGGCAGCGGAATGCTGGCATAAAAAGTCGCAGCATTGATGCCGTTGACGTGGGAATAGTTCCCCTGGACAGTGAGGTCCGGAACTCCATCCGCCTTGGCAAGCAAATAGCCACTATTGGCGGCGGTCACGCCTTGCACGGCGGCGCGCAGGTCCGGACGATTCTGCAGGGCTTGCATTTGCAAGTCTGCGAGGTTGGATTTGAGCGGCAGGTAATCGAACGCGGCTACGACGTCGTAATCCGCGGACACGGATTCGTAGCCCAGCACTTGCCGCAGGTCCGACAGGCCCTGCTCGCGGGCGAGTTGCGCCTGTTCCAAATCGGTCTCGAATTGCAGCAGTTGCAGCTCGATCTTCAGATAGTTGTCTTCGCTGATACCGCCGGCTTTGAATTGAGCTTCGCCGATATCCACTGTCTGTTGAAAGCTCTTCAAATCCTGCTGCGCGAGATCGATCGTCGATTCCGCCAGTTGGACATTGACGAATAGCGTGGAAACCTGATACGTCAGGCCGCGCTCGTTGTCCGCGACCAGCGAGCGCGTTTGGGCCGTCACATCTTTCGCCGCCTGATAGCGGCGCGCGCGTTTTTTCCCGCGCTCAATCAAGTAGGTGAGGCCAAGATCGGCTTCGGTATTGTTATGCAGATAATCTGCCGTGGACACACCGGTATACAGGCCGGGATTTTGCTTCGCTGGGTTGTTGAGCGGTAGATATTCCCAGTCGGTGAATAGAGCAGGGTTCGGGCGCAGGTTGGCCGTAATTTCCATCGCCAAGTTCTGGTCGATCGCGGTCCGCGCAGCAAGCATGTTGTGGTTGTGCTGCAAGGCCATCTGAATGGCCTCGTCCAGCGTGATCCGCACGGGCCCCTGAGTAGCCTGGCCAAATGCCGAGATCGCGGCCAGCAGGTAACTGAGCACCACGCAAGCGGCCAGACCAGCGTTAATGTTCCCAAAGGTCCGAGTCGTTCGATTAGCTTTCAAAAGATGCCTCCGGTTCAGGGAGCGTGTCATCGTCGCGAGCCACCCAAACGTACAAAGTGGGCAACAAGAAGATGCTCAACAACAGGGCGCCAACTAGGCCTCCCACAATAACAATCGCGAAGGGTCTTTGGGAATCCGAGCCAATCGCATGGGACATAGCCGCGGGCAGCAGTCCAAAAGTTGCCACCAGCATTGTCATCATGATGGGACGAAGACGCAGCACAGCACCCTCGACCGCGGCATCCTTGACCGTGTGGCCCCGCGCCCGGAGTTGGTTGATGTATTCGAGCATGATCACGCCCGTTTGGACGGATACGCCGAATAGCGCCAGGAAACCGACCCCTGAGGAAACGCTGAAGTGCGTAGCTGTAATCAGTAGCGCGAGTAATCCTCCGAATGGCGCCATCACAACAATGCAAAGAATGAGCAGACCCCACTTGGGTGACCGAAACATACTGTAGAGAATGATGAAGATGACGAGGATGGTAATCGGGACGATGATCGCGAGGCGCGCCGAAGCCCTCTTCTCGCTTTCGTATTCTCCGGCCCAGTCGATGTGGTAGCCGATCGGCAACTTCACTTTGTCACCGATCTGCTTCATGGCATCTCCAACCGTGCTTCCCAAGTCCCTGCCTCGGACGCTGAATCTCACGGCAACGTAGCGGCTGTTCCCCTCGCGGTAGATGTCATACGCACCGTCCTTAACCTCGACTTTCGTTAACTGCGCCAGTGAAACGCGTTCTCCCGAAGGCGAGAGCAGCCGAACCTTAGCGATGGCCTCCGGAGTATTTCGAAAGGGCTCCTGATAGCGAACAACTACATCGTACCGTGCCTCTCCTTGCAGCACCTGGCTCACTGCGTTTCCACCCACAGCCGTCTGTACGGCATCCTGAATGTCTGCCACATTGATGCCAAAGCGAGCCGCCGCCTTGCGGTCGATGATGAAATCGAGATTTGGCTGGCCTGTATCGCGCTGGATTCCGAGGTCCTCAATGCCGGCGATATGTTGCATCACGGACACCATTTCATCACCCTTCTGTTCGAGAACGTACAGGTCAGGGCCGTAAATCTTCACCGCTGATCCGCCTTTCGTGCCGCTAATCGTTTCATTCACGTTGTCTTCAATGGGCTGCGAGAAATTCCAGAAGGCCCCCGGCATGATGGCGAGCGCCCGATTCATGGCGGCGATCAGCTCGTCTTTATCTTGATTGAATACGGGTCTCCATTGTTCCTTGGGCTTCAGGTCCACGAAGAACTCGGTGTTGCCGAAACCGCCGGTGTCGGTCCCGTCGTCGGGGCGGCCCGATTGCGAGACGACAGTGGTGACTTCCGGAAAAGAAGCAAAAATGATGCGCGCCTGGTCCGCAAAACGGGACCCTTCCGTAAGACTTGTGCTGGACGCCAGTGTGCCGCGCGCCCAGATCGCTCCCTCGTCCAGATGAGGCAAGAACTCCGAACCAATGATCCCACTGAGAGCGAGAAACAGTGTCACTCCTAAGACGGCCAAACCAACGCCGAGCGTAATCTTTCGGTTCTCGATAGCCCACCGAACTGCTCCGCGATATCGTTGTGTAAGCGATACCATCACCGGGTTGCGCCATTCTTTGACTCCATGACGGAACAACATCGCGCATAGGACTGGCGACACCAGGATCGAAAACGTCAGGGCGCCCAGTAATGCGAAGGCCACGGTTAATGCCATTGGCCGGAAGAGCCGGCCCTCCACTCGCTCGAGCGTGAAGATCGGCATGTAGGCTGTAATAATGATGGCGATGGCGTAGAAAACGGGCCGCTGCACCTCATGCGAGGCCTCGCGGATCATTACCGCAATGGGCTTCACGACCATGGTAGTTCGCCGCGGAGGAGTGCTGCCCTCCTCGTTTGACGCAGCGCCGTTCGGTCGACGACTAATGTGGCGAATAATGTTTTCGACCATCACGACTGCGCCGTCCACCACCATTCCGAAATCGAGCGCACCCAGAGAGAGAAGGTTTGCAGGAATCTTGCTCAAGTCCAGCCAGATGGAAGCGAAGAGCAGAGAAAACGGAATCGTAAGCGCAACGACAAAGGCCGCGCGGACGTTCCCAAGGAAAAGAAACAAGATAATCGTTACCAGAATCATCCCTTCGGCCAGGTTGTGCTCGACCGTGTGCAGGGTGTAGTGAAGTAGGTCAGCGCGATCCAGCATCGGAACGATCTTCACGCCCGGAGGCAAGATCACCTCGTTCAGCTCTTTCACTTTTGCATGAATTGCGTCCAACGTCGGCCCGGCATCCGCGCTCTTGCGCAGCAACACGACACCCTGGATGACGTCGGGTTCGTCGATAATTCTGCCGTTCTCCAAATGATTGGCGCGCGCCATATGCCCCAATCGAATCTTGGGACCTTGCTGGACGACCGCTATGTCCTTGACCCGCAGGGCCGTCCCGGATTTCGTCGTCAAGACTGTTTGTTCAATATCTTGCGTATTCTTGAAGAGGCCGATCGCGCGGACGTTCATCTGCTGCAGGCCCGTCTCCACGAAACTGCCGCCAGCATTGATGTTGTTGTTGGCCAACTGCTGCTCGACCTGGCCGATGCTCAATCCGTAGGACACCAGCTTGTTGGGGTCGACGCGCACCTGATATTCCCGCACGGTGCCGCCGAAATCGGAAACGTCCACCACGTTCGGAACGGACTTGAATTCCTTTTCGAGAGTCCAATCCTCGATGGACCTTAACTCCGTCAAATCATATTTCGGATTTGTGCTTCTCAGCGTGTACCAATAAATCTGACCCACCGTGCTCCAGTCCGTGCCCATTTGAGGTTGAAGACCCTGTGGTAGAGTGACCTGAGCGAGTCTTTCGAGAACTTTCTGCCGGTTCCAATCATTGTCCGATTGGTCGTCGAAGATCAACAACACATAAGAAAGGCCGAAAATGGACTCGGACCGGAGATGTGTGAGATGAGGAATCCCGTTCATCACGATCTCGACGGGAACCGTTACCTGCTGCTCGACTTCTTCCGCTGACCGGCCGGGCCATTGGGTAATGATCGTCGCATAGTTGTCCGCGATATCAGGATAGGCCTCTACAGGCAGATTGTGAAAAGACACCACTCCCCAAGCGACCAATAAAACTACAAGGGCCACAACCACAAACCGATTATTGAGCGCAAAATCGACGAGGGTTCGAATCATATCCTATTCGTCTCCTACTTCTTGCCGAGAGTCTCCCTCATTGATTTTCGAACGTGTTTTCGAGCACCAGTGCATTCGTCACGACTTGCTGGCCGGGTTGCAGCCCGGACAGAACCTCTTGCATCTGGTTTGGCAGCATGTCGCCGCCATGGACCTCCACCCGGCGAAACTTTCTGTCTGGTGTGGGCTCGAATACCCAGTCGCGGTCCTGGAAATGCATGATGGCGCTGGCCGGAACCTGGGTACGAGTCTCCTGCCTCTGGCCGCGGAATGTAGCGGTCGCAAACATCCCGATGCGCATGACACCGGGATTCTTGACCTCGAGGCGCACCTTGGCCGTGCGAATATTCGGATCCATAATCGCGCCGATGTTGCTGACCCGCCCGGAAATCTTCATATTCGGATACGCATTTAGAGCGATGTCCGCGGAATCACCCATATGCACGCTTGCCAGGTCATTTTCATAGACATCGCACAGCACCCAAACAGTGGATAGGTCGGAAATCGTGAACGGATTTACGCCGAAGGCCTGCACGACCGCGGCATTCGTGACCTCCTGGTCCGTAATCACTCCGTCCACGGGAGCCTTGATGTCCACGATAAAGTTCGGATTGTCCGGATCGTTCCCCAGCAACCGCAGGTGCTCGGTCGTGGTCTCGAGCGTGATCTTGGCGTCGGCCTCGGTGTCTTGCGCGGCCTCCAGGTCTTGTTCTGCGATGGCGCCGTGTGCAAACAGGTCCACCGCTCGATTCAGCTGCTTTCGCGCGAGAAGCTCGTCGTTGACGGCCTTGCGATAGGCGTCGAAGCCCCCCGAAACGTCGTCGCTGCGAATGCTCAGCAACACCTGATCCTTTTGCACCGTGTCACCCAGCCGCGCGTGAATCGCGACGACTTTCCCGGAAGCCAGCGAGATGACCGGAACGTTCCGAGCGATGTCCGGCGTCACCACCGCGGTTACTGCCAGCGCAGAGTACGCCTGGCGGGCGGCGGCGGTGGCCAGCGGATACTGCTCCGGATGCTCCACCGTCACGAGCACGGCGCTCGGTCCCGGAACGACCGTGGTCGGCGGCGGCGCCTCTTGCGCCTCCACATTTCCTTGCCCTTTTCCGCAGCCGTTGAGAGCCAGCAACGAAGACACCAAGGTCAGTTGGAAGAAAAATTTCAAGCCTTTAATTTTCATAAGTCTAAAGTCCAATCTGCCGCGGCAAACAACTCCAACGCTTTTCCGCTATGTGAGCGCAGTTGCCCTTCGCGGCCGCAGGACTGCTCGCCCACTTCACATGCGTGTGCTTGGTACGCTTACTTACGTTATTTCTAAATCTAGATTGCTGGAGCAGGCGGCGCTCTTCCGGAACTGGTGGTATCTTCCCAGCGCGGAAAAACAGCCTGAGCGGTTGGAGAAAGAAGGAGTTCTCTTAGCTGCGGAAAAAGCTCTCTGCCACGTGTAAGGCCACCAGCTTTGAAACCTGAAGGCATCAACGCTGCGGTTCCTCGCGCGTTGCTCCCTGCCGACTCAAGGTCTTGACCACACGATAAAGAATCCGGGGGATGATTGGAAATAACCACCGCAAAATGATCGTGGCCGTCATTGACCAGAACAGTAGGAAGCCAGTGAATTAGCGCGGGCCTTAGTACCAAATCGTTCGCGACGTTGTCTCCGGTCATGTCGCGCATTTCAAGCCGCAGCCCTCCGGGCGGGGCCGTCACAGCAATGGACTGCTCTGCGCCGGAGGCCAGGTGCAACTGAACCGTGTAGCGCGAGTATTCGCCGATCGCCTGCTCGACTACCGAATTTTGCGGCAAGTTTCATCAAAATTGTTGTGCGCTCTGAAACCGCGTGTCGCTGATTCCCGATCAACGCGGCCGCGCACTAGCCAGGCAATTCGCCGCGCACAGCATCCAACGAACTAAATTGAGAGTTCCAATGACCAGAACGAAATACACAATCTCCTCTTTGTAATTCAAACGTGATAAACACGTCCTAAGTGATTTGTAAAAGTATTCATCGACTTTTTGGTTCGGACAGATTCAAATTTTGATGGACCACTCACAAATAAAATCTGCAGGCCATGTTCGTGCCAGGACACGCCGTACGATGGACTGCATTGATTCAAGTTGCATACTTTCCTTGAACGCAAGAAACTTGACCTCGAGGCGGCCAAAACGGGTGACGATCGCGAAAGGCGGGGGCTTTCCGGGAATTCCTTTACGCTTAAAACCAGCAAGAGTTGAGGTCGTCGCGCGGCCTCAACTCCCCGAGATCGAACTTCAGCAGAACTACGCATCCACTTTCCAAATGCCGCATGTTGGTTGCTCTTTGGCCCCGCGTTGAATCGCTTTTCTTCGATCCGCCGTAGGGCCGCGGTGCATTGCATTAGAACCTCGTCATGATCGCGAAGGTGATGACGTTTTGAGCCTTGCGAAGGTCCGGCTGCCAGGCATACCAAGGACCTGCTATGCCGGTCGCCGCGCCCTGCATGGCACAGCTGCTATCGACAGGTCCGCCACTGTTGGACGGTCCGTGGTTGTCACCCGAGGGAGTCACCGACGAGCTGTTGAAGAAGCCAGCCCCCGACGGCAAGAAACTCGAAACGATTGAATTGATCCCGTTCGTGCAAACATACGACGACGGTGCTCCCGTGTTCCCGAAGGCATTCGGCAATCCGCCTGGCGGTGTGATTCCACCACGGCCGGAAAAATACGGGACATCCGAATGGCGATAGCCGTACTCCCCGCGGAGGGTCAACCATTGGGAGGGCATGTAATCGGCCGTGAACGTGGCATCATACATGTGGGCTTTATCGCCGAGATTCGCCGTAAAGTAGGGCGATCCGGAAATTGCGTCCGCCCCGTTGATCGGTGGGAGAAGTGTGAGATAGCGTCCTGGGTTGGTCATTTGGCCGCCGCCCAGAGTTATCCCGTAATGGTCATGCGCAAACTGGAGGCGTTGATAGAGCATCCACCCAAGGAAGGAGGTCTTAATGCCGCCATTCTTGTTGTTGTAGCAATTTTGGCCTCCACCGTATTGGCAACCGGCATCGGCTGTGAATGACATGGCCATCATGTCCAGGAATTTATCCGGCTTGTTGTATTCTCTGATCTCCACACTGTCGTCGGTGTGGATACGTGAGGTTCCTGGCGATCCGAGCACATCCGTCCCCATGCCGTAATTGTTGAACACAAACGAAAGCCACGGCTTCGGGCGCCACAGAATCTGGCCCCCCAGTCCAGGCTTACTATTGAATCTGGCATACGATTGCCATCCATTGATGATCCAGGGTTCGATCTTCAGCTTTGCGGTTGGGAAATACTGTATGCGCAAGCCGTTGAAGAACCATGGCGTGTTGGACGAAACGTAGGAAGGCTGATAGGTCCAGTTGTCAAAGTTGTAGTAACTGAACAGGCCGATGTACGACACGAAGATTCCCGCGTCGACGTTCAACCCATGGCCCACGTCAAAATGGTAGCCGCCCCACCCTTCCGAAATGTACCGGTAGGCGTTGCGAAGTTCCCACTGCCCGCGGCTTGTGCTGCCGTCGTTACGCGGCGTCGTAGTGGCAAACATTCCGAACATCGTCAAAATTCTGCCGCGAACGTGGCCGACGCGAATATCTCCGCCGAGACTCAATTGCTCCAATTGCCATTCGTTGGACCGGAAGCTCTCGGTCGAGCCGCCCATCGTGGCGTCTCTCGGATGATTGAAGCTGTCCATGTAGTGCACGTCAGCCCTGAATTCAGGGGTAAAGTATTTTGTGGACCACGGGCTGTCCTTCTGTCGGCCGTTGGCGTTCATCCACGTCCAATCCGCGTATGAGAATGGCTCCCAACCGTCTGGGTGTGTCGCCAAATCTGTGTCGCCCTTGTAATTGGTAATCGTACCGGCCGTTGAAAGATATTGTCCGGGACCTGGCTTTGGAGTTTCAGGAGCTGGAGCAGGCCCTTGTGGCGCGGCAACCATTGCCCGCGCTACGGCGGCAGGCGCGGATGGCTGCTCCGCTCCCGGTCGGCCCCTCACTTCGGCTTCAAGTTCCTCGATGCGCTTTTTCATGGCCATGATTTCGTCCATGACCGCTGCCGGAATTGGCTGCTCGGCAGCGCCCGCGGCCGGCTTTGGCGCATCCGTCGCGGGTGCCGTGACCGCTGGAGCGGACTCATCGATTGGTGGCTGTGCGGGCGTGAGATGCAAACTTGCCGGTTGTACCCGATAGGTTGACTGATTATAGGTTCTCAAGAACCCGGCCGGGTTGGTGTTGGCAGGTGACACCGCCAGACTTGGCCCAAGCGGCACATCCACCGTGACAATTTTTCCATAAGCCAGTACAACCTTGGTGGTCGGCGATAAACCGAACCCTTCCTTCTTCGCCGTCAACTGGTATTCGCCGGGTTTGAGATTCTTGAACACGAATGCCCCGTCGCTGCCGCTGACGACCGTGCGATCGATGTTGACGTCAGCATTGAGGATGACGACCTCGGCTCCCGGCATTGGCAAACCATTGGCGTATCGAGTCACGCCTTGGACTTCGCTGGGACTACTTGAGACAGCCGGTTTCTCTGCGGGCGCGGAATTGCCCCCAAACGTTTTTGGCCCGTGACCTCCGCCGGGAAATGGGCTCGCGCTTTCTTCCATGCCTGGCGGGACCATGCCAGAGCCCTGTTGGGCGTGCGCTGGCGCTCCCATAAGAATCGTCAAAGAGGAGAGCACCACCCCAACCATCAATTTACAAATTAGATTACGCTTCATGGACACCGTCCTTAAGAAGTTGAACCTGCGCACGGCAAGTTAGAGGTGCCCGCGTCAACGGGGCATAAAGAGATTGATCGAAACTTTGATTGCCAGGCATCAACGCTTTGATATGCAGCACAACATTTCTTCCCGTGAACAAGATCGCTCCTTCGTTCGTCGTGGAAATGTCATCCACGCTCTGGTCAGGATTTTAGTCCGAATCGCACGGCAGATCGCATGAATCGTGGGAACGACCGAGATCCTCCGTCCGACCTTCCATCCAGTTCATGACCTCAAGTTAGTTCTCAATCAGTCAATAAGGCATAAACGATATGTTCGAGCCGCGTTAACGGAGATAAATGACTGCAATAGTCTGTATCGAACCGTCTTGTCACCAAGCAGCAAGGGTCGTAGCTTGCAAAATTGGCTAACGACTTGAGAACCTAGGTCGGTAAGCCCAAAAAATGCCGCCTAATTGCCATTCTGAGAATCTTGCCGTAAAAATGCGGGATGACTCGGAAGGGAAATGCTTACGTCGGCGAGAAGGTCACGGGGATACGGCTCCTGAAGAACAACCTGCCTCAAGGCGTTTCAGTCGTGCGCTCTCGTCGCGGAGAACGCCTCGGCTGAAACGCATTGGAGTACTTCACGCCGCTCACTGTTTGGTGGGGACGACTTCACTGACCGCCACCGTGCCCATGAGTGCGTACGTCGCGGTATCAGTTGATTCTGGAACCATACGCCCGGCGACTGCTACTGTTTGACCGGACATTTTTGCGAGCTGGTTCCTGTCTCCCGTTAGGCGGTAAATGCGCCTTCCGGAGACGAGCGTGTATTCGCCACCTTGGAAGTTGGCGCAATATTGAATGGTCTGGGCAACGCTCATGCCTTTGCGCGCAGTTACCGATCCACCGCCAAATCTCGAACAGCTCACTTTCCCCGTGATGCTAACTGCATTTGCTTCGGCTTGTACGGAGGACTGAGCTGCTACCTTTGGCGCCACCGCGAGAACACCTGCGAGTACAATCAACGAAATCTTCACATTATTGATCATGGTCTCTCCTTTAGGGTTTTCGCCCCAATTTGACGATTGCGCGGTTAGCACATACTTTCCGCCGTCCGACCCCCTTGTCCAGAAATACTGGAGGTGTCTTGTTGGCACTCGCGCATCGTCTCAACAACCGTAGACCTCCTGCGATATATGATGCATAAACGAAGCATATGATTCGCGTAAACGGACTGCGGGCGACGAGAACCTACCATCGTGGAACCTCAAAACGGTAGCCGACAAAAGCCTCTGTCAGCAGATACTTAGGGGCATGAGGCAGGGGTTCCAGTTTTTTTCTCAAGCGGTTAACGAATACGCGCAAGTACTTTATCTTATCAATATGCTCGGCTCCCCAGACCTCCTGCAGCAATTCCCGGTGCGGGATCGTCTTGTTCGTGTGGGAGCCCAGATATCTGAGCAGGTCAAATTCCTTCGCGGTTAGCCGCACTCGTTCGCCGGACACGGTGAGCCGTCGCGCTTCAAAATCAATCTCAATATTGTCAAACCGAAGATAGGGCTCGCTGAACTCCACCGCAATCGTTCGCCGCAGTGCGGAGCGAACCCGCGCCAGCATTTCTCCCATGCCGAACGGCTTCGTCACGTAATCGTAGGCTCCTGAATCGAGTGCTTCTATCTTGTCGGCTGCATCGTCCCGAACGGTAACCATGATGATGGGCACACCGGAAGTGACACGGATCTCTTTACACGTGTCCATGCCTGATTTTCCCGGCAGATTGATATCCAGCAGCACTACGTCGTATTTGTTGGAACCAATCAGTCCCAGGGCCTCTTCGCCGCTTGCAGCTTCGTCGATTTCATAACCCTCTGCTTTGAATGCTGTCCGCATCACGCGACATATTTGGGCGTCGTCGTCCACTAGCAAGATGCGTCCCTTGCTGGTTTTCATGCCCATTTTGGAGGTGGGCTGAGTGAAGGATCGGGAATTCACTTTGCCTCCGGTCCCGTCCGCCACGTGGCTCTTGCTGCGATACGAGTCAACTTCTCGATTGGGCGAGGGCACAGATGCCATCTCGCAATGTTATCCCCCGGGAGATCAACAACACATAAACAATACCTATTGGAGAACTAAACGCCAAGTTACAGGGAGGAAGCTATCTGCCGAATGGGTTTGCCTTTTCGAAGCCATTGCTGGCAATTTCCCGGTGATGTTAACCAACAGTAAGCGAAGGGAGGAGCCTCTTTCTCCCGTACATCGGAAAAGAGGCCCCCTCGGGGCTTCGCTTCTCGGCACGTCATGGCGGTCCTAAGAATCTTCCCGACCACTTGCTAAACAAGGCGTAAATAATTCGTGCGAATTCGATAAACAACATTTATGTATGATGTGCTCCTTAATCTTGCTCTTTTCGCGGAATGCTGAGCTAGAATCCGGCTGTGCCAAGACCTTTGCGCTCTGTGATCGGTGGGTACGCCGTGGGCTCCGTTACCATCGTTTTGATCACGCTGTTCTATCAGCATGAATCGAATTTCAAGGTCACCACTGTCGTTCTGACCTATCTCCTCGCCATCCTCGTGGCGTCCGCTCTATGGGGGCTGGGAGTTTCGGTGTTCATGTCAGTGATTTCGACGCTGGTTTGCGACTATTTCTTCTTCCCCCCCATTGGCCAATTCACGGTGACAGATCCTCAGGACTACGTGTCTCTGGTGTCGTTTCTTATTACTTCCGTCATTGGCAGCGATCTCTCTGCTCGTGCGCGCCGCCAGGCGGCAGAGGCCAATAAACGCCGGAACGAGGTGGAGAAGTTGTACCAGTTCAGCCGCCACCTCTTGAACGCACGCAACCCTATTGAACTGCTCACCGAAATTCCCAAGCGGATCGTGGAGTCATTCCAAGTAGGGGCGGCAGCGCTTTACCTTCCCGAGAAGCACAAAATATTTCGCTCGGCCATTGGTGATCCGCAATTGGATGCCACCCACTTGAAAAGCGCCGTGGTCCGCCAAGAGTTGGAGGCAGACGCCGAACAAGGAACCTGCTTCGTCCCGGTGCGTATCGGAACGCGCATCATTGGCAGCTTCGGCATTTCCGGCCAGACATTTTCAAGGCAAACTCTCGAAGCGATAGGGGCATTGATTGCATCGGCGATCGATCGCGCACAAGCGATCGAACTTGCAGGAAAAGCGGAAGCCGCGCGTGAGAGCGAACGATTGAAATCGGTTTTGTTGGATGCCGTCACACATGATTTCAGAACGCCTCTTACATCGATCAAGGGATCGGTGACCAGTTTGCTCGGCGATGTGAAACTTAACAAAAAGCAGCGGGGAGAACTTTTGATCGTGATCGATGAAGAGTGCGACCGGATTAATCGGCTGGTCGGCGAAGCGGCCGAAATGTCTCGGCTGGAAGCCGGTGACGTGAAACTCGATCTGAAATCACACTCGCTAGATGAATTAATCGCCGCGGCGCTTGCGGATTGCGAGAATGCCCGTAACGCGCGGCCAGTGCGCGTGGAGATGGAGCAGAAAGATTTACGGGTTCATGCGGACTTATCATGGGCGCAAAAGGTTCTGGTTCACCTGATCGAAAATGCGCACCGATACTCTTCGCCTGGACAACCCATCACAATCAGTGCGGAGAAAAGAGGCGATTTTGTTTTTTTTAGCATCGCGGATATGGGGCCGGGAATCGAGGAAACCGAACTCGGCCAAATCTTCGATAGATTTTATCGAGGCAAGGATCATCGCTACCGAGTTCCAGGAACTGGCATGGGCCTGTCAATCGCGAAAGCAATTGTGGAAGCCCACGGAGGGACCATTGAGTGCGTCAGCCAGCGAGGGCACGGTTCCGTTTTTACCTTCAGCCTTCCGACTGATCGGGGAGAGTCTCCGACTGAATAGTGGTTATGGCTGCCCGGTTCCAAATCTGCCCCTAGCTGCGAGTATCCTTCACAAGGCTAACAAAGCGGCTTGCCACCCCACGAATGTCTCCCGATGCGGAATAATCTAAAATGCAGGTCCCCACACTTCCAGGTAAGGTCTTCAATTTGCTTGCGAAGATCGCCTGGTATACGCCGCTAAATGAGCTCGGCCACTTTTCACAAAATCCAAGAATCGGCGGGCCAACTCACCAATCCTGGCTGACTGACGGAGCCGGATCGCCTCCTTGGGGATCAGTTCGCGGCCTACGCCGATCGCGATGGCGCCAGCGAGGATCAATTTGGATGCGCTCTGTTGATCAACGCCCCCAGAGGCGATCAGCGGAATGTGAGGGAACATCGCATGCAGGGATCCAATGTAGGCAGGACCGCCAAGCTGAGCGCAGGGGACGACTTTGACGAAATCCGAACTCGTCTCCCACGCGCTGATGACCTCCGTGGGAGTCAACGTCCCCGGAATCACGACCACGTTCTGTTTCGCCGCGAACTCGATCACTGCAGGATGGAATCCGTCACTGGTTAAGAACTGTGCTCCCGCGTCAAGACATTGACGTGCGGTCTCCGGTTTCGTCACACTGCCCGCCCCCACGATAATTCCGGGAATCCTCTTTGCAAGATCCGAGATGACCGTCGTGGCTTGAGGCACGGTTAAAGCGATTTCGACAACAGGAATCCCACTCTGAGCGACCGCCTCGGCGGCAAAAAGAGCATCCTCCCTCGAGCGTTCGCGAACAGCCGCAATGACGCCGGTTTCCTCGATCCAGGCGCGAACTTCTTCCTTCTTCATCGATCCGGCTCCTTTTGCAATCGCGACCGGGCAATTGTAAGCTTCGGGCTTTCGCTCCTCATTCTCGCGTAGTACCTGTGGTCAATCGCCGCGTCCTTCTGTCCACAAGGCTCGAGGATTTCTCCGTAGACATGTTTGGAGTGTAAAGAAGAGCGAATTAACAAAATATAAGGGAACCGTTATCTATTGTTTATGTTTTTTCAGCGGTAAGCGAACGGCAAACCGGCGGCTGGAAAGAATTGCAAAGAACCGCTGTCTATTTGGCTTCTGGGAGTTTCAGGCCTCTTTATCGTAGTGCAAGACGTGGTAATAAAACTGCACAGCCGCTCCCCACTTACCGTCCACGCAGCGGATCGGCTGGACTCTCACTACTCTCCCAGTAAAGCAATATTCGGTGGGCGGCTTTCCCGCGATTTGCTGCGGCATGGCAACGACCAGTTGGATGAGCGCTCCCGCAAGCGGCCGGGAATCCGCGACAAAGTAAGCGCCTTGCGCGGAAATGTTTACCGTTTCCCCGGCAAAGTATGGTTTCCCCGGCAGGTCGGCTGGTCGAAAAAGAATGGGATTTCTATGGCTGAAGCGGGCGGAAAAACGACGCTCCGATTCCCGCGCTCGTCGTTCCCTGCGTCTTGGCTGCAAGAGCAGGACGTGAGCCGAATTGACAGCAATCGTCATAGTTTACCCAATGCGGCAGCATGAACGGCACATTTCTGGGATTTTCGCCAGCCGCGCGTGTGCACCACAGCGCTGGTAGACACATCTTGATAACTGGATAAGATCACGCGGTCTTTTTACGTCCTGGGACGCCTTTGGTCAAACTCAAGTTTCCAATCGTCTCCATTGAAACGGCAGATTTGACGATGGAGGGTTTGGCAGGCGGGGTGGCGCTCGGCTGGAATTCGATTATCTGGCGCAAGGAGCTGAAATATGCCCTAAGGAGTCCGGGGTGGCCTGTAATGCGAACTAGTTTTCGCACTTACGCAACGGACTGCAACGTCATTTGCCGTTGAACGCATTCGCGGACTTTATTTTGGTGACCGAACCGGGCCGAATCCCACGGCTTCAATCCCTCAGGAACTCAAGTTAATCTGCCAACACGTCATACACACGAACTGCTGCCGGGGTTGCGCCGTGGTGGGACACAGCCAGATAGTACTTTTTCAGCTCGGGTACGAGGATTGATGTTCTGGCCTTAAAAGCAGTCGCAATATGCGCGATAGGATCGTAATGGTCGGCGTCTTTCTGCTGATAAACATCGACGAATCCGGATCCCGAAACGTAGATGCGCTTGTCCGCCGAATCGTAAGCGATGTCATCATTGTCGCTCACACACGGAAGACTGCTCACCACCTTACCGGAGTCAGTATCGAGCACAATGAGTTTTCCGGGGGTGCGAGTGGTAACAAACAGACGATGATCAGCTTCGTCAAATGACATCGCGATGAGATGTTTGGCAACCTGCCCTGTCGGCCAAGTCTTAAGCACGGTATGTTTTTCCCGATCGACTACAGCGACGGCATCCTTGCCGGTCAAATTGACGAACAACCGTGGCCCTGACTTTTCCAGAGCGATTGCCTCCACAGCGTCAGAATCGATCTTGATATCCGCCAGATTTTTCCCGGTGGTCGTATCAACCACGCTGACAAACGAATACGTCATCTTGGCGCCTTCACCGCCATTCACGACATACATGTATTTGGTCGCGGGATCATAGGCCATGGAGTCGGCATCATCCCGAAGCTTTATGCTCCCCAACGGTTTGTAGGAGTCGCTATCGTAGATTTTGACCGCTCCCACGCCTCCGTCCACGACGAAGAGCTTTTTTAAATCCGCCCGATAAACCATCGAGTGCGGCGCCTTCACATCGGAGATTGTTTGAATCAGTTTGCCCGCTTCAAAATCGATGATTTTAACGACCGAGTTATCCTCTCCGGCAAGAAACAGCCGGTGGCCCTGGAGGTCAATGGCAAAATGGTCGAAATCGCCCTCTTTAACAATCCCTGGCACTGGGATGGTCTGCTTTAGCGCAAGCGGCGCTTTGTTCTGAGCCCAAACGCCCACGATCAAAACAAGAATCGCCGTAACCAAAGCGGTTGCTCTCAATTTATTCACAACTTATCTCCCTGAGTAATTTCGCTGAGATGTTTTCTACCCGCAGCGGCACTGCCGTATATATCACGAGTTCAGACAGATCACGTTACCAAACCAACTTTAACGCAAACTGAATCTCCCGTCCGGGCGTGGACGTGGAAGTCAGATGTCCTGCCACACCCGTCGGAGCACCCGTCGAGTCAAAAATGTCCGTGTGGTCAGGTGTTACCGGCACGGCGAAATTAGGATGGTTCAGGATGTTGAAAAACTCGGACCGGAACTGCACATTGAAGCTTTCCGAGATCTTCTTTATGGGAATGTTCTTAAAAATGGAAAAGTCCAGGTTCGACGTACCTGGTCCGATCAGGATGTTGCGGCCGGAGTTGCCTCGCAAGTTGAAGCATTGCGGGAAGGGAACTGCGACCGGGTTACCGGCCGAGTCAGTAAATGGCGTCGGGTCACAACCAATCCCGTTCGACCCGCTCCCGTTATAAAAGGGACAGGTCGAGGCATTAGTCCCCGTTGGGCAGGGCGCCGTCGGGATCGCAAAGCACTCGGTCTTGATGTAGTTATTTGGATTACCCGGATTGACCAGCGACTGGCATCCCGGAGTATTCAGGCGATTCGGGAAATCCCAGGTGTCGCTGCTGTTCAATCCCTGCGGGTCGCCGTCCGTACCGAACGTTGGAGTAAACGGAACGCCGTCACTTACTTTGTAGATCCCGCCCAACTCCCAGCCACTTGTGATCCATCCTGCGGCCCCCGCCAAAGACTTCGGAGAAGGAACCTGCCAGGTGAGAGTGACTACTAAAGTCCGGCCGATGTTGAAGTCGGAGAGACCACGGATTGATCTCAGATCGTACCAGGGCGGGGCTCCGATCGAATTCGCGAACTGGTCGCCCGCACCGCCTGCTGAACCGACGTCAATGCTCTTGCCCCAGGTGAATGAACTATGAATGGCGAGGCCGTGGCTCATGGCCTTTTGGACGCCCACTTCCAAGGCATTGTAGTAAGATCGCCCGTTGTAAGTTATGCCGCTGATGTCGCCAAAGTTGCCGTTAAGCACATTTCCGCTGCCAACCGGGTTCGGGAATAAGTACCCCGCGGAAGTCAGCATTGGGATAACGATGTCCCGATCATTGTTTGCCAAGGGCAGGTGTACTGCACGCGAGCCCACATAACCCACCAGCACCGTCAGGTTCGGCGCCAATTCCCGTTGCACGTTGAGGTTCCACTGCATGTTGTAGCTGCGATGGGGCTGCCGGTCATAGTAACTCGCCTCCTGGGTCGTCCCAGTCAAAAGCCCTGCTGCTTTCGTAAAAAATGATCCAGGCAGATTGGGCGAGTTTTGGAGGAACCCTGTCGTTTGGAACGGGGCCACAGTCGTGGCGGGGAAGGAGACACTGATCAGGGGCAACACGTCGAATATTCCGAACCCTCCGCGCAGTGCGGTCTTGCCGTTGTGAAAGGGGTCCCATGCGAATCCCACACGCGGATCGAAATTGTGAAGTGTGGCATTCGGAAGCAGGGGGCCACCTCCCGCGCAGCTCCCGGTGACGACGGTCGCGCAGTGTGGCTGCACGTCGGTGTAAAGGTTGAACAGGGTTGCGAGCTTGCCTTGGACTTCGGTAGGCACTGTTGTCATCTCCCACCGCAGCCCCAGGTTGAGCGTCAGGTTTGGACGAGCGCGCCAGTCGTCTTGAATGTACAGGCCAAACAGAGTTTGTCGAAGACCTTCTGTCGGGTTAGCTGATTGAGCTAACGTAAATTTATGAGGCTGGTTGGTGAGAAAATCACTAAGCGTCTTGAACGTAAAAGTTCCGCTCGACTCGCTGAGTTGGTCCATATTCAGTTGCATCCGCTCTACGGCGGCCCCGAATTTTATGGTATGGGTGCCATGCGTCCAGAAGGCGTCGTCGTACCCTTGAAATGAGTTCCAACGAAACAATCCAGGGCCGTTCGCCCCTATGCCGCCCGTGAACGGGTTCAGCCCTGACACAACGACCTGCGCTGCAAATTGCCCGGATACGGCAGCGAGCGAGGGATCCTTAGCCAGGGAGTTGATCGCAGTCAACCCCACATTGTTCCGTGCGGCATCCCGGCTAAACCCGAAGCGAGCGGAATTGGTTACTGACGAATTAAAGATGTGGGTCTCCTCCAGGATTCCGACTTGACGATTTGTTCTTGAGTTCAGCAGCACCGTATCGAGCTGATCGGGCGCGCTGTAGGGCGTGATGTCGCCAAGGTAAGTTGCCGCGAGGCTGTCCTTATCCGTAAGTCTGTCATCAACGCGGACTGTCTCAAAGTTCTCGGAGACCACCCGTGGAGCGGAAAAGGTGAATGATCCGAGATTTGACGCGGCCGGGGTAGACGTGGCACCGTGCCAGAAACGCAGATAGCTCGCAGCGTTATCATCAACGCAAAAACCCGCTCGCCCGGAAGCGAGAAGATGATTAATCGCCCCGTTTCCCTCTGCGGCGCACTGAGACTGCGAGTTCAGCGGGGCAACCAGAGTTCCCGTTTGGGGACAGCCGCCACCTGAGGGAGTTGGTGGCGTCCAACCTTGGTAGACACAGCCGTGCTGGTCTTCTAGGTCGCCGAAAGTCGCGCTCGTGGGGTCGCTGTCAACGACAATTCCCAGCCGAGCGTTATCTGACGGCACAGTTATGAGGGTGGGAATACCCTTCCTGTAGCGGAGCCCCTCATAGTCGCCAAATACAAACAATTTGTCCTTCCGGATAGGACCGCCCGCGGCAACGCCGAATTGGTTTTGCCTGAAGGACGCCTTCGGGATACCGCCCGCGTTCTCAAAGAAGTTCGCTGCGTCCAGAGCGTCGTTGCGGAGAAACTCGTAAACGCTTCCATGAATTTGATTGGTCCCGGAACGCGTAATGGCATTCACCACTCCGCCCGCCGTCCGCCCGTAATCGGCGGAATAGTTGCTCGTCAAGACCGAAAATTCTTGAATCGCATCCACTCCCAAATCGCCGCCCAGAACGCTTCCCGGAGCCGCATTGTCGTAATCATTTGTGCTGATGCCATCGAGGCGGTAGTTGTTCTGCTGCGGGCGGGCGCCATCGATCGTGACTTGATTTCCAAAACCTCGTTTGCCACGGTCAGGCCCCGCGGTGAAGTCCGGTTGGGTTTGGATGCTGGTGACACCCGGCTGGAGGGTCGCCAGATCGGTCCAGCTTCGCCCGTTCAGAGGCAACTCTCGTACTGTTGTGGAACTGACTACGGCACTGATCGTCGAGGAAGCTAAATCCACATTGGGAGCTTCTGTGTTGACCTCCACTGTTTGGCTCATCTGTCCAACCTGCAACGTGAAGTTCAATACTTGTTGCTCCCCGACCGTAAGATTGACGCCCGTCTGAAGCTTGGACGTAAATCCCTGGGCTTCAGCTTTTACCTCGTAGATTCCCGGCAGCAAATTCGGCGCCGAATAATATCCGGCTGCGCTGGTCGTGTTCGAACGCGTGACACCGGTGGCAACATTCTTGATCGTGATCGTGGCTTGAGGGACAACCGCTCCAGATGGGTCCGTTACCGTACCTGAAAGCGTCGCTCCTGCGATCTGGGCATGGGCGTGACTCGCGAAAAAGGTGCCAATAGCCAAGGACATTGACATCACGATGCTAATTTTTCCTTGAAACATTTTGTCTAGCATAGTCGGCCTCCCAAAAACACGTCACGATCCACACACCCGGGCGAGTGTCTCAGCGCCTATAAAAACTAAATGCAAAAGCTATCTGCTATACCTTGGCTGGGCTTATATACTCGCCCCGCGACCTTGTCAACATTAATGACGGTGCTTTTTACTCCGTCTTTGTTGACAAATATCCAGACAGAATGCTATCTAGCGCCTGCAACGGATAGCAGATTCGGGAGTTTCCGGGAGAGGGGACAACATGAGAAAGTCGTGCTTGGTCTTTTTTGCTTTATTCCTTGTAACAATAAGCGTCCGCGCTGAGGCGGATCCGCCGCTTCGACTAATTCATACGACATTGCTGCCCGGATATGTGGGCGACTTCGAACATTTTGCGTCTGACATCAAAGGTAACCGCCTGTTTCTGATTGCGGAGGATCACCTGACGGTCGAGGTTCTTGACATCCGATCGGGTAAGCGGATTCATACGATTACGGGCTTTGGGCAACCACACGCCATAGTGTATCTACCCGGGCCAAATTCCCTCATCGTCGCCGAGGGAGATGCGGAGTCCGGGGCAGTCGACTTGGTAAGCGGCAGCAATTACAAGATCCTCGATAAGATAAAACTGCCTACTGATGTGGATTGCGGTGTCTACAATCCTGTGAACAAATACTATTACGTGGAAAGCGGAGGCCAAGGGCCAGACGCCAAGACACATGTACTTAACATTATCGACACCCAAAATTTTAAACTCGTCGGAGATATCACGCTGCCAGGCACCAAGTCCGAGGCCATGGCGATTGACCGTACTGGTGCAAAGCTTTATATCAATCTTCGGGGCCCTGATGAAATTGGAGTAATTGACCTGGCGACACGCCAATTAGTTGCAAGATGGCCGATACCGGAAGCCAAGAATGAGAATGCGCTCGTGCTCGACGAGGCGAATCATCGCCTGTTCAGCGCCTCACACACGCCGCCTAAGCTCTTTGTATTCGACATTGATACCGGCAAAGTTATCGCGAGTTTGCCGTGCGCGGAGAACAGCGACGATATGGGCTATGACCCGGTACGGAAACGCATTTATATTACGGGTGATGGGAGCGCGAGTGTAATCCTTCAGCAGGACGCGGATCATTATGTGAGCGTCGCGGAAGTCCCGACAGGTTACCGGGCCAAGACCTCCATCTTTGTCCCAGAGGTGAATCGTCTATACATTGCCGTCTCTAGCAGAGGTAAGCGTGCTGGAGGAAAGCTGGTGGCTCCCGAGCCAGGATCCAACGTGGAAGTCCGGGTTTATCAGGCGCAACCCTGATCCGCGGCTACTGTTGAGGCTGCTGCTAGTGCATGTCGGTATCCGGGGCGCTACGGCTCAATTATCTGGTTGCGGACCGCGTAGCGCACCAACTCACTGACGCTGTGCAGGTCCAGCTTGCGCATGATATTGGCGCGGTGGGTTTCGGCTGTCTTTATGCTGATCCCTAGAGAGGAAGCAACTTCCTTGCTGCTCTTGCCCTCGGCAAGCAGTTGAACGATTTCCCGCTCGCGAGAAGTGAGGCGTTTGTTGATTAATTCCGGGAGTGCAATCGCTGGCCGGCTGGCATTGAAATTACTGAGAATCACTTCCGTTGCGTGAGAAGTAAAAAAAGGTTTGTGCTTCGCCAGGGTCTCCACGGCGATGATGAGGTCGCGGTCGGAGTCCGATTTCATGATATATCCGCGTACCCCGGCATCCACAATTTCACGGATCAGTTGATCGGAGTAATGCATCGACAAGATAAGAATCTCCGTGCCGGCCGATGCCTTCCGAATCCTTCTGGCCGCTTCCACGCCGTTCAAATCCGGCATGCTGATATCAAGGATGATGATGTCGGGTTTCAGTTCTTCGACTTTGTCGACCGCCTCGCGGCCCGTTTTGGCCTCTCCGCAAACTTCCCAGCCCGCGTGTGACTCCAGCAGCGTCTTGATTCCTCGACGCATCAGATCGTGATCGTCAGCAACCAAGATGCGGAAGGGCTTCACGCAATTCTCCTCCCGTAGTTGACACTCTGGAAAAGAGCTTGTCAACAACCCAGATGTGCGCGAGGAATTAATCAAGGATTCAGGGGTTGGCGTGTTTTCGCTGTCCAAAATATCCCGCCTAAAAATCAAGCTCGATGAAAGGCTTGTGCGCCCGATTTTGGAGATGATCTTTTGCGAGGATTTCCGTCAACTTTCGCGGCAATTCCTCCGTTTCGTCCGTGGGCTGTGAGCCCGCCTCGCACGTTCCTTGATAGCCGATCCCGAATCGCGCGCCGCACATCGTGCACAATTCAAACGTCTTCACCGTGAAAGTAGTGGCGCGCAGCAATTCCTTGTCGAATATGGCCACCGGACTGTGCACGTCATGCGTGATGTTGCTATTCGCCAGCATGGCATCCCCCGCTTTCCCGGGAATCCGGGGCCATCAGCAGTCAATGCGAGAGTACATGACGGTTGAAGGAACTGGGTTCCCGGTCGTATGCCTCATTACGATGCATAATATTGCGGTCATTAAGACGATATCCCCGACGCCAAATTTCGTTGCCAGGTCACGCCCATTCGGGGCCGCTTTTTCTTTTCCTCGTACATCGCTTCATCCGCACTGGCGATGAGTTTTCCAAGCGAGACGGGATTCTTGGGATCGAAGCGCGACATGCCGACGCTGAGAGACAGTTCGTAACGAGATTCGCCGGCGTTTGATTCCCTAAGGTTCTTCTCCAAGCGTTGCAGGATGACCTCCCGGTTTTCGCACGAAGCTTCCAGCACCAATACGGCAAATTCATCGCCACCAAGACGAGCGACTACGTCGGAATCGCGGAAAGTCTGTTCCAAAGCGTCCGCCGTGTGAATAATGGCCAGGTCGCCCTCTTGATGCCCGCACGTGTCGTTGATTTCTTTCAGATTGTCGACGTCGGCAAAGAACAGTAATAACCCCTGTGTATTCCGGCGCGCTACTCTCAACTGCTGCCCCGCCAATGCCAGGAAGGCGCGCCGGTTATAAAGGCATGTAAGGTCGTCCGTCAGGGCCAGAGACCGCAGTTCTCTTTCCAGGAGCGACCGCTTGATTGCACAAAGCGCGGTGCGGTGAAGCGTCTCGCTGAGAGTCTGAGTGTCAGGCACATCTGATTTCAGACTCTTGGTAAGCTTATCCACCTCTTGCAGGATCCGGGCCAGCTCCTTGTCTTGGGCCACCAGCGCCGACGAGAGCGCCTCCTCGACGGAGTCCTCCAATTTTGGCTTCCATTGATCCAAATTCAAAATCCTGCGTTCGGCGGCCTGACTCGGTGTGGGAATTCGGGACCGTACAGTCTGTATAATTTCATTGGCATTCAAGCGCTGCCGCAGCGTCGCGCCTCCTGCCTTTATATATGCAATGTTTCTCCTCATCGGATCTAGACATCCTTTCGTTTTCCACTGCTGGGCAGCAATCGTGCCACGCATGCTATTTGATACTATTTGCCTGGAATCTAACAATAAGGGGAACGCTGTAGATTGAAGTTTAGAAATCCCTAGTACTTAGCGGTGCACACATGGACACATTTTATGCGGCAAACCACATTTTTGTCGGCTTTGGCAGTCCAAGAAAGGCCATTCCCCTTTCTCTCTCGGTTACTTTTGTAGATCCACGACCAAAATCGCAGCGCTGATTTCAATGCCACAGGGCAGGAACGTGGTTTCTGACTTGTTCATCTCGACCTCCTGGGGTAATGTGAGGTCTCGGCTCCCCGACCCTGCGCGTTCTCCCGCCCGGCTTGTAAATGCAGGCTCGCAAGGGCCTCAGATTCTTCCACGACGTTGGCGAATAGAGCGGGGGGCCGATCTACAAAACCGGCTTCCGATTCGCAGCTGGCCTCCACGGCCGTCGGCCTTCCGCGAGACCTCCGGTTTAACAACAACTCTGCTATACACCCGGAGGATTCCTTTAAGGCATGAAAGATACAAGCGGCCGGTCCAGCTTCACCGGACCAGGCATCTTTTTTGTTTCGTTCACAAACGAAATTGACCCACTACCGAAAGCCGCGATTGCTTGACATCTGCGCTAAGGGGAGGTAATCAAGGACAGCGAAATTGCCCGGGGAAGTGCGATTAGGACTCTGAAATCTGGGAGGGGACTATGCGGAATCGCAGGGATTTCTTGAAGACCGTGGTGGGCGCAACTGCAGGAGTGCTCGTTACCGGCGGCAAACTCGCGGATGCCGCTCCACAAACGCCTCAGGCCGCTCCTACAAAGCGCCGGGAAGTGTTTGTCGGAGGCAAGCGCGTGAAGGTGGTCGATATGCATGCCCACTGCGTCGTGCCGGAAGTGGCGGAGGTCGTCAAGGATACGAGCCTCGCCTCGATTGGAGGCAATCGCGCCCGAGGTAACAACGTCATGGGGCCGGAGCGTTTGAAGTCGCTCGACGAACGCGGAATTGATGTGCAGGTGCTGAGCATCAATGGCTTCTGGTTTTACGGCGCAGACCGGGAACTCGCTGGCAAGATCGTCAAAGTTCAAGATGAAAAGCTTTCCGAGTGGTGCAAGGCGCATGCCGATCGCTACGTCGCCCTATCCTCGGTCGCGCTCCAGTTTCCCGATCTTGCTGCCGAGCAGTTGGAGCACGCCGTCAAGGTCTTGGGCGCGCGTGGCGCCGCAATCGGCGGTCACGTGCTGGGCGAAGATCTGTCGGGACCTAAGTATGACCCTTTCTGGGCCAAGGCGCAGGAACTCGGGGTCGTGGTATTCATGCACCCTCAAGCTGCAGAGAACGTCGTCAAGCCTGACGGATTGAAGGGCAGGGGCGACCTGGGCAATATCATCGGAAATCCTCTCGAAACAGCTGTTTTTCTCACTCGTATGATGTTTGACGGAACACTGGACCGATTCCCGGGCCTGAAAATCTGTGCGGCGCATGGCGGCGGGTACATGCCATCCTACCTCGGACGTTTCGAGGTGGCCTGCCAGGTGCGAAATAATGCCAACTGTGCGAACAAGAAACACCCCAGCGAATACTTGAAAAGCCAGATCCTCGTTGATTCGATCATCAATTCCGACGAAGGTCTCCGCCACCTGGTTGCGGAAGTTGGCGCCGGCCAGGTCGTGTACGGAACGGACGAGCCGTTTACCTGGCCCACCAGTGTGGACACAATCCTTAACGCATCATTCCTGAGCGATGCCGAGAAGGAAGCGATCCTGGGCGGGAACTCGATCAAGATGCTTCGACTTTGAACGAGGCGAGTCTTTTCACAACTCAATTTCTTCCTGTACGTGTAACGTTTGACACGGAAGACAGGGCTTTCGCAAACTTTGCCGATCCGACTGGTATATGCTTCAAAGGCGCAATCGAATCAAGCGTAAGCCAGAGACTTGAAGCAATGGCGAATATTTGCCAACCCTATTCCCAGAATAAGCCTCTCGAGAACTCACCTGGTTTGCCGCCGGATCGTGCGCGAAGAGCACGTGTCCGATACCGCAGCGGAGCGGCCTTACTAGCATTATTTTTGCTTTCCTGTGCTGGGGCCAGCGTCTGTCACGCCCAACGCCATGATGTGATCTGCCGTGACGGGGCCGGCGAATTCGACAGTGAGTTCCATACAGGCGTTAAAGTGCATGTTGGCGCGGCCAGGAATGGGGAATTGGCGACACGCGTTTGCGAGGCAACAGTCAGTGGAACCAAGCAAAATCTAGTCGTCGCGGGCGCGGCTTCAGAGTTGGATATCGATGCATTCGGTGTGGACCTGGGCTTGGGCGTCCCCGTTGTGGCCTTCCAGGAAAAAGATTCGAAAACCGATTGCTGCATGATATACAAGATTTATTCACTACAGGACCCGCCCGTGCTGCTGCATAGCATCATTGGCGGTGAGTTCTACAGCGCCGCGGACACGGATCTCGATGGCCGCGTCGAAATCTGGACCTTCGACACCGCTCCTTGGGCCGGGTTTGAGCATTTGCTCCTGAGCGACCTGGACTTCACGCCGCCCATGGTCTTGCGATTCGCGCAGGGTCGACTGCTGGATGCGAGTGCCGAGTTTCAACCCTATTTTGACCAGAAAATTGCCGAAGCGCGCGCCAAATTTAATCCCCAAGACCTCACCGATTTCAAGAACAGCGATGGCCAATTGGCCCCCGCTGCCGCCATCCCGGCAGACCGGCTATTTCACCTGCGTAGCGTGAAAGTAAGAGTGTTGGAAATCATTTGGTCTTATCTTTACAGCGGCCGCGAACGGGAGGCTTGGGGTTCCCTCACCGAAATGTGGCCTGCCGCGGATGTGGACCGGATTCGTACCGCAATCCTGAGCGCGCGCGCTCGCGGGATCCTCTCCCAAGTGGAAGGTGCCTCCAAGGCAGTTCCCGCTGGCCGGCAAATTCACGCCAAGATATTCGATGCTACAACCTCGGTGGCCCCCATGCCAGGAGTGACGCCCAAAGACGTAAAGACCCAGCTGGAAATAACAACGCCCAAACCGATACTGATGCAACGCCCGCCCCCGATAAACGCGTTCGAGCAAGGGTTGGCGCTACTGGAATCGAATCTAAAACTGGTGATAGATTCAGCGGGTAAAGTGAGATCCGTCGAAATGCTCGGCGACGCTCAACCTCCTGACGAGGGACTCCTGAGTTCCACGTCGAATTGGAAGTTCATTCCCGCTTTCAGCGACGGCCAGCCCGTTGCAAGCCGGATTTTGCTAGGCGTCTCTTTGAAACGTTGAGATGGGAAACCCGCGGGGGCACGGTTCACCGAGAACGTTCTCCGTGAACGGCATGCCGTGCCGCTACACGTTGCGCTCGACCACTACGGCGGTGCCGTAGGCCAGCACTTCGGTGACGCCTTGCATAATTTCGTTGGCGTCGTAGCGCATGGCGATAATGGCGTTAGCGCCGTGTTCGGCAGCGTGCTGCATCATCAACTCGTATGCATCTTCACGTGTCTTTTCACAAAGCTGGGTGTAGAGCGTGATATTTCCTCCGAGGATCGTTTGCAGGCCCGCTCCGATCGATCCCAGCAGGCTTCGCGAGCGGACAATGATGCCGCGCACAATGCCGATATTGCGCGCAATGCGGTAAGCGGGCAATTCCGTTGCAGTTGTCACCATCATGGGTTCTACGCGGACGGGCATCGGTTCCCCCTTCGTGTACGAATTGAATACTCACTGATTCTAATTCTGATAGCGCCGTACCGCGCCGCCAAATTTATCTGATATGCTCCGCCTGGCGCGCATTGGGCATGCGCCCAACCATGCTCACACTCTTCTACCTCCTGGTTGTGGAACAGGTCCTGCAGGGTTTGCACAACCTCTGGGACGGTCTGCGCTGGCTGCGCATGGCGCAGAAGAGGATTGGGAGCCACGCCGGATTCTACGCGCCGCGCGTCGCACTGATCTGTCCGGTCAAAGGCATCGAGCCCGGACTCGAGCAAAATCTCGCGGCCCTCACATCGTTTGATTATCCCGACTACGAAATTTTCTTTTCTATGGCGACTGGCGAAGACCCGGCGCGCAAGATTCTCGATAAGCTTGCGTCCTCAAGCAAACACCGCGTCCACATCGTCGTCGCCGGCCGTCCCGCGGGATGCGGCGAGAAAGTGAACAACGTTCGCGCGGCCGTGCAACAGGCCAAAGAAGGATTCGACGTTTTTGTATTTGCCGATTCGGATGGCCGCCCGGGCCGCAGTTGGCTGGCGCATCTGGTGGCGCCACTGGCCGATGCGAATCTCGGAGCGGTCACGACGTTTCGTTGGTTCTTCCCGCAGGGCCACGGATTCTGGAGCGCGCTGGCATCCGCGTGGAATGCGCCTGCCGCGACCTACCTCGGCGAACACAACAACAACTTCTGCTGGGGGGGCGGCACTGCTATCCGCCGCGAACGATTCGAGCAGGCCAGCGTTTATGAATTTTGGAACGGCTCGGTCAGCGACGATTTATCACTCACGGCGGCGTTGCGCCGCGCGGGCGCTCCGATTCTATTTGCCCCCGAGTGCATGGTGCCCACTTTGTTCGATTGCGATGCCGCAGGGCTCCTTGAATTCACGAATCGGCAGATCATCATCGCGCGTGTTTACGAGTCAAGACTTTGGATACGCGGAGGTTTCGCGCACCTTTTGTACTGCGGCGCGGTGCTGATTGGCCTCGGGCTGTACATTTCCAAGTTGATCGAGGGCCTGCCCGCGATTCACATCCTCTTGCTTGCCATGGTGCCGCCCTTGTTTTCCATGGCGCGAGGGGTGCTCCGCCTCACGGCCTTGATGGAATTACTCCCAGCCTGGAAATCGAAGCTGCTGGCCGACGGTTGGATCTGGACGATCCTGGCGGCGATCGCGCCGTTCCTGGCATTGTGGAATTCGATAGTCGCGCTTATTAGCCGGGAGATTCGCTGGCGTGGTATCCGTTACCTTCTTCTCTCCCCTGGACAGACCCGCATCCTCAACCGCTGAAGAAAGAAAATAATTCTCTGTACCCAGCGTTCTCCCGAGACCCTCAGTGCCCTCTGTGGCCTTTCTCTGTGCCCTCTGTGTTAAATTCCGGATAGCGCCAATTGAAATTTGGATATGCGCCCCCCGCTCTACCCGCCGGAAAGAAACGGAAAGTGCGCCGAGGCGGCCATGAAAAACACCACGGGAAAGCTCAGCCAGAAATTAATTTGCATCGTGAGCGTGGCCATTTGTGAAAGCTTCACTGCCTCCGGTGGCATGGGTGTTCCTTGCAAAACGGAAGCTCGCGTCCACGCAATCAACCTCTTCTGGCACCGCCAGGAGATCCCCCAGACATTGAAGAACAGTATCGTCCCCAGCCCGCCGCCGATGGCTATCGAGAGCGTGCGGTTGCTTACACCCGGCTGTGCCAATAGCGATACGACTAGCCAGGATGTCGCCGTCATCACAAAGAGCACCAGCGCGCCGACGACGAACTTATTGCCTAGCGCACCCTCTCCCGCGCGAATCAATACCATTTCAATTGCGAAAGCGGCCAGCCAACAACCGAACCAGATGCCGATCCATCCGCCCCACGCGTGCGGGCGTCCGGCATTGGCCGCATCGGTCTTTGCCAGGATCATGAAATAGCGAAACCCAGCCAGCCAGGACACCACGGCGCTCCAGCGAAGCCACCACAGCCCCCGCGACGCAAACTCGGGAAATACCTTCGCACGGATTGCCGGATCGAGCGATTTCAGCATTGGCCCTCCCGCGAGGATGAAGAAGCTCAGGAATCCGGCCCACAGAATTCCGGCAACAATGTGGACCCATCGCAGTACGATCTCCTCGATGCCGCCTGCGCCCGAAGGGAACGCCACGTTGAGCTTCCAGAACGCAAAATAGACTGACCTGATTGCAGTTATGGCCGAAAAAATCATGCGTCCTCCTCCAACACCCGTCAAAGCGGTGCGATTGGGCATTCTATGCCAGATTGAGCACATCTGGAGAGGGTTCATGGGCCTTCCGGGTGCGGGCTGGGCCGGGAGCCCGCGAGAAAACCGTGGAAATTTTCCCTGAGGAGGGCAATCTCTACCCTTGTTCGCAGTGAACCGGTACTAAAACCCCCTTCAAACCCATTGAAATTGCGGCAAATGATTGATTCTATTGTGGCAGTCCGTTTGCTTACACTAGGGGTGGCGTGGTGCTGAGATTTGCGAATGCCTAAGTCTTGACAGTTGGAACGCGGAAATTGTGCGGTGTGTGTTCGGACACGATTCCTACTTCCTTCGAAGTGGTTCCTTCTCCTGCTCGTGTGCCAGGCAACTTGCGGATACTCACGGTACCAAGACCGGCGCTCGCACTACAGAAAATCATCATTGGACATAAAAATCGGTCCGTTCCCTGCTCCGGACTTACAACGGTGAGGCCCATTTGATTCGCCAACGAAAGCAGTCGTTACAGATGCAGGCGCAGAAAAAGGAACTTTCTTTTAGACCCGAGAGCTTCGTTCTCTGCGAACGGTCATCGGGCGCCATTCGATTCCGCGTGGAGGCGGATCCCGATGGCGGGATGCCGGTCGAGCAAGTCGCTGGATTGCTGGCGATGCACTGCCTGGTGCGCGGCCAGGCGCCGGAGGATTTTGAAGTCATGGTCGTCGCACGAGAGGCATTGTTTCACACTGTTGCCGAGCGTGCCGAGCAGCTTCTCGCTGCCGGACGCGCCATCGGGTCAGGAGTGAAAGTCAGCCGCCGCGAGCAGGAGGTGCTGGACGGAGTGCTCCAAAGTCTTGGCAATAAGGAAATCGCCAGCAGACTCAACGTATCGGAGCGCACCGTAAAATTCCACGTATCTTCTCTCCTTTCGAAGTTTGGCGTCACCGATCGAATCGCGTTAAGCCGGGAAGTATCTCTCGGGCGCATGCCCACAGGCACGGCGCCCTTGCTACCTCCAATTCCCACTTTGTTTGGCTATCCGGTTCGACGCCGGGAAGGACAAGTTCAAGACCCGCAGGCGGAGGACCCGCCTGCGGTGGCAGTCGAAGTTCCACAGGCGCGCAATCGCGTGTTCTCGATGTTTCCGCGCGAACGCTACGCCACGTAAAATCGCGAAGCCAGCGGCAAAATCAAAACGGCCCGGCCAGAAATTAACCTGGCCGGGCCGTTCCGCTTTACTGCAAGGAGCAAGGCTCGCTTACTTCTTCGTCGCAGCGTAGTGGTTCCCGATTTCTTCCCAATTTACGACGTTCCACCAAGCCTCGATGTAATCCGGCCGGCGGTTCTGATATTTCAGATAGTAAGCGTGCTCCCAGACATCCAGACCCATCACAGCTTTTCCGCCGGCCATCAAAGGATTGTCCTGGTTTGGTGTGGATTCGATCGCCAGTTTGCCGTCCTTGAGGATCAACCAGGCCCAGCCCGAGCCGAATCGGCCCACGCCAGCCTGCGCGAATTTTGCCTTGAAATCGGCAAACGAACCGAATGCCGACTTCATCGCATCGGCAAGCGCGCCCGTGGGCTCGCCACCGCCGCCTTTCTTCATGATCTTCCAGAACATCGAGTGGTTCCAGTGGCCGCCGCCGTTATTCCGCACCGCCGGGCGGATAATCTCCGGGACGGCGTCCAGGCTTGAAAGCAATTGATCGATCGAGAGAGCCTGAAGATCCGCGTGCCCTTCGAGCGCCTTGTTCAGGTTGGTGACGTACGCGTTATGGTGTTTCCCGTGATGAATCTCCATCGTCTGCTTGTCAATATAGGGCTCCAACGCATCGTGTGCGTACGGGAGCGGGGGAAGAACATGGGCCAAGGGACCCTCCTTTTGTGATGTTGCAGCCTGTTGTTGTGCCATCGATGCCTCCTCAGTGCGGTTTGGATGATAACGCAGCCTGCTACAGGCGCTTCGTATTCTATCGCTGCGCGCTGGACGGCACAACCCGCGGCGCGGGACCCTGTGGAATCTTAGTGGGGGCCTGAAGCCGGTTGAGCGCCCACTGCGCATGCTCTGCAACGATGGGGTCGTCCGCGGCCGCCAACTGCGCAAGCCGGACGCAGATTTCCGCGTAGCGCGGCTCTCCCGCGCGCAACCCAGAATTTCCGAGTGCAACGCATGCGTTCCGCACAAGGCCCCTCCACTTCGTCCGCTTTATGGGGCTGCCGCGAAACACTCCACGAAATTCCTCCTCGGTGAGCGAGATCAGCCACTCCAAGTCCGGAGAAAAAAGAGAATGCTCCGCAGCGCTGCGCGGTTTGAAATTTGAGGAGGCGATTATCGGGGCGCGGCGATTCCAGGGACACACGTCCTGGCAGATGTCGCATCCGAATACGTGCCGCCCCATCGGCTCGCGAAAGCTTTCTGGAATCGCGCCACGCAGCTCTATTGTCAGATAGGAGATACAGCGTCGAGCGTCGAGCACGTAGGGCTCAACAATGGCGCTGGTCGGACACGCTTCGATGCACAGCCGGCAGTTCCCGCACAGATCCGCCGCCGGCACGCAGGCCGGGCCGAGCGACGCCGCGAGATCGAGCGTCGTCACAATCACGCCGAGGAACAACCACGAGCCTGATTCTTCGTGGATAAGGCATGTGTTCTTGGCGAGCCAGCCGAGCCCCGCGTACTTCGCCGCAACGCGTTCGATGACCGGCCCCGTATCCACGTAGGCGCGCGCTTCCCATGGCTCTGGGAATTCTTTGTGTAGCGTTTCGACAATCGCGTCAAGCTTTCGCCCGAGTACGCTGTGATAGTCGTCGCCCCAGGCGTAGCGCGCGATCCATCCACGGGGCCCGTTTTGAGCGGCAATTTCACTTGGCGCCGCGATCGAGTTGGGAAGCGAAGTGTTGTAATTGAGCGCGCAGACAATGACGCTACGCGCGCCCTGCACGACATGCGAAGGTGAGCGGCGTCGCGCATCGCGCAGATAGTGCATCTCACCTGCATAGCCCCGCGCGAGCCACTCCTCAAGATGCGCGAGTTCAGGAAATTCCTCTGCCGGAGCGATGCCACAATGATCAAATCCTACTGCGCGTGAGATTTCGATGACCCTCCCGGTGCATTCGGCGCTCGTCATACTCCGATTCTGCCGCAGCCTCGCACAAAACGCGAGCAGTCAGAACAAAAAAGGAAGAATCGAACATGCGAAACCCGCCACCATGAATGTGTTCCATTTCGGTCGCGGATCCAATGACTTCTTCATTCGCGGCAATACGGAATGACCGCTTCAGGGCCGCAAATACGGACATAAGTTCTTGCATCCAGTGAAGATAGGATTGAGGGCTGGTTTGTGCCTTTTTGGCGGCGTGTCGGTCCAATCCTGCTCTCTAAGACCGGACATTTTCTAAAGTATTCCTAGGGATTGCCGATAAAAAGCACAGGGGTAGTTCTGCGGCGCTATGGAGAATTCTCGACGTCCATGCACGCGCAAGAAATGCAGCCTTTAAGTGAACTCGCAACCAATATGTGCTCATGGTCCACGGTGAATCGCACTTCATTGCCCGGCAAAAATATTCACCTACTGAATAGGAAATCGGAAACCCACTATGACCAAAAATCGTTTCTTTGTAATGTTATTGGGAGGTGCTTGCCTCCTCTCCGCGACACTTCTACACGCTGATACGCGAAAAACTACAAAGACCGCGTCACCTTCTTATCCCGCTCTCGCCGCTAAGATGAAAGTAGAAGGCACGGTTAAAATAGAGGCCACCATCAATGACGCAGGGGCCGTCGAGGAGGCAAAGGTCATCAGCGGCCACGCGCTTCTCGCGCCAGCTGCGGTTGAGGCTGTAAAAAAATTCCGGTACGAACCGGGGGGTGGGAAGTCCGTTCAGCTCGTCAATGTCGATTTTGTCCTCCCGCACTAAGGCGAAGGGATCCTTCGACAGCTGATTGCGAGTTGTGACGCCGCGCTGCACCGATTGAGTCATGGTGATTCCGGATCGGCCAAATCGTGCCGTTGCGGCGTCGGCCTCCGGACGTCCGCCCAGCCGAAAGGAAAGCGGACCCCGGCCAGGCTCCGTTAATATTCAAATGAGCAGAGAAAAAATGCGTTTCACGATCCGAAAAAAGCTGGCTGCGGGATTTGGTGTGCTGATGGTCCTGATGCTTTTTAGCGCCACTTTCGCTTACACGAAGATGGTTAAGGCAACGGGACTGCAGGAAAAAATCCGCAATATTCGATATCCGGCTACCGTTGACGCGGCGAGAATTCAGGCGGCCATAGGGGACGGCGGCGGCGCACTTCGCGCATACGTTTTGTTCGGGAGCGACCCCAAGGACGCAGCGCATTTCAAAGCCGCGCGCGCCGAAGCCTGGCAAGCCGCCGACGCCGCAACCACTGATCTGACGCGGGTGACCGGAAATTTCGGCGTGGCGGCAGAATCCGAGGAAGTTTCCTCCATCGCTGCGAAACTTAAGGTGTATCACCAGCTTCAGAACAATATAGAACAACTCGCCATGGGCCAGGGGAACGAAGCCATGGGCCGCGCCTACGACATGCTGAAAAAAGAAGCGGCCGCTCAACAAGGTGAGTTGATGAGCCGGCTCAAGGCGTTGGTGGATGACCAGCAGCAGAAAACCAATAAGGAAATCCTGGCTCTGGCCGATACAAGCCGCGCTGCGACTCTCACCCTGTGGACTACTACCTTCATGGGAATCCTGGCCGGCTGCGTAACCGCATACTTCATGAGCAAACGCATATCCGTTGCCATAGCCCTGCTTCTCGAGCGCGCTCAGGCGATTTCGGCGGGTGAACTTGGCGGACTGGAACTGGACCGCCGTTCCGAGGATGAGATCGGTGACTTGATGGTTGCCATGAACGTGATGCAATCCAGATTGAGGGAGATGATCGTGTCCGTGGCGCAAATGTCGGGAAATGTAGCGAACTCTTCCGAAGACTTGCGTAGCGTGAGCCAGCAGATGAGTGATAGCGCCGAAGAAGCTTCGAATCAATCCCGGCTCGTATCTGTCTCCGTCGAGGAAGTGAGCAAAAATCTGCAGGCGGTAGCAGTGGCGACCGAAGAAATGAGCGCTAGTATCCAGGAAATCTCCAAGAGTGCGATGCAGGCGACGAAAGTTGCAAGGTCCGCTGTGAGTACGACGGAGACAACCAATGCATCTGTACTCAAGCTCGGAAAATCGAGTGCCGAAATCGGTCAAGTAATCAAGGTGATCACTTCCATCGCGCACCAGACAAACCTGCTGGCGTTGAACGCGACCATTGAAGCGTCGCGCGCCGGCGACGCAGGCAAAGGTTTTGCGGTCGTCGCCAATGAAGTGAAGGAGTTGGCAAAAGAAACAGCCAAAGCGACCGAGGAGATCAGCAGGAAAATTGAAGCGATGCAGGGCGAGACGCAGACAACCACGAAAGCGATCGCCGAGATTACGGCCATCATCACCAAGGTGAATAGTATTTCAAATATGATTGCAGCCGCGGTAGAGGACCAGACGGCAACTACGAACGAAATGGTGCGCAACGTAAACCACGCCGCGACGGGCAGCGCACGGATCGTCGACAACATAAAAGCTGTAGCGGGAGCTGCAAAGAGTACGACGCAGGGCGCAAGCGAAACTCAGTCCGCGGCCCGGGAACTCTCGACCATGTCGGCAGAACTCCGGAAACTCGTGGCCCAATTTAAGCACAGTGGCGCCAACGGCGCCGAACCGCCTGCGTCGAAGAAGGTAAAATCAGCACTCGCATTACCGGGTCAATTACCGGCCCCGCCAAAGGAGAAACTTGAGACGACAGCCGCAGGGCCTCGGTAGACCTTCGATGGTCTAATCCACATACCAATGGGCCGATCTACGGCGACTCAGCGAAGAGCATTCCAGTCTTCAGCGGGTTGCACGGGCGACTCTATATCCCCCACGATTTCAATCGTCCCTGCCAGGCAACCGAAGAAACCTTGCTTTGGTCGATTAGCGGGTACCAGCTTAGCCACGGGCTTGCCATTTCTAGTGATGACGACAGGTTCGCGCGTTGCAGCCACCACGTCTACAAATTCCAGGCAACGCTTCCTAAATTCAGTCAACGATATTTTCTTCATGATTTTCTCCAAATTTCTCGATACCACGCGGCATATGACACTTCATCATTGCGGCCGGGCTACTTCGACGGGCAGGCTCGCGACGGCGGGTTTCACGCGGCGGAGGACTTCGCTTGTCCATAGCTTTTCGGTGAGCAGCGTCAGGAAACCGTTCTCGAAATCGCAGACGGCGCAGAACAGATAATTGCGATACGCCGCGTGGTACGCATCCACGCCACGGCCGGCCAATTCGCCTTCCACGAGGGCGTCACCCGCGGCCAGCGACGAGCCGGCACGCGCACCGAATGTTTCACCTGCGAAGCGCTCGAACAGTCCGGCCAAGGGTTCGGGCGAGGGCGCGGGAATGACGAGTGAGTGGCCTGAGGATTTTTCTTCGAAAGCGATCGCGCGCAAACTGCAATATTCGCGCACACGGTCCAGATGGGCGAAAAAGTCGAGACCCCATGGCTCCGTTCCCGCGAGCGCGGCAAGCGCGGCGGCCCAAATGTGCGCCGCGTCGCTGCCGTGGGCCGGTTCGCGGCTTTCGACTTCCATCAGGTCGAGCCCGACCGCCTTTACATCCGCGCCCAGCTCGAGCGGCTCGACCTCCAACACGTAGTGAAGGTCCGTCACCGCGCGCTCAGGCATCCGCCGACGCGCTCTTTGCGAAACGTCTTTGGAAATCCGGCGACGATTTCCGCACTTCCAGCCAGTCGAAAAATGCGTCCGGCGTCTCGAGCCACACCTTGAACCACTGCATGATTTCTTCCTTCTCGGCTCGCTTCTCAGGATCAACCTTATGGTTGCGCGCGATCATTTCCGCGCGGCGGCGGCCCAGCCGCGCGACTTCGAGCACACGTTCAGCCGCGGCTTGTTCACCTTCGCCCTGGAATTTTCGAAGCAGTTCGTCCAGGCGCACCACGCACATTTCCGCGTCCTCGAGCGTGGCAAAATGGAGCAGGTCCTGGAATTCTTCCTCGTATTGCCCCTCGGTATCGGCTTTGGTGGACCACACAATGCGCATGCCCGCGGTTTCCAGCACGCCTGCGATGTAATCGGCGGAGGTTTTTCCTGCCGCCCCTAGCCGCGCCATCAATTGCCGGCGAATCTGTTCGACCTCGGCCGGCGTGAACCGCGGCACAGCCAGCTCGCGGGCGATTTCCAGGATCATTTCTTTCTTCGTCGGGTGATCCGGATGTGTCATCGAGACCTCATGGGGCTGGACTTGCTCACCACTGTCGCCGAGGGCGCCCTGCTGGGGGTTTGACTTTGCGGCCGCCCGAGCAACCGGCGGTAGCGTGCGACATTACGATTATGCTCCTGAAGGGTCTTGCTGAAGAAGTGCCCGCCCTCGGTATTTGCGACGAAGTAGAGATCGTCCGTGGGCGAAGGAGCGGCTGCCGCTTGCAGGGACGCTTCGCCAGGATTGGCGATAGGTCCCGGCGGCAGGCCCTTGCTGTGGTAAGTGTTGTAGGGCGAAGCGAAGCGCAAGTCTTCGCCGTCAAGTTTGCCGGTGTATTTTCCCGCCAGCGCGAGCGCATAGGCGACTGTGGGGTCGCACTGCAGTCGCTGGCCTTTGCGGAGCCGGTTCGCGAACACGCCCGCGACGTGCGAGCGTTCCTCGGGGCGCGGCGTTTCCCGTTCCACAAGCGAAGCCAGGGTCACTACTTCCTGCACGGTGCGGTGCGCGGCGGGCGCATCCCTGGTGGGCAAAGAGATCCAAACTTGTCTGAAGTGCTTTACCATCGCTGCCGTCATGTCCTTTCCTGTCATGTGGCGCGGAAACTCATATGTCGCGGGGAAGAGGAATCCCTCGAGCGACGGGGCATGGGGCGCGAGATCGAGTATGGGGGAAGGGTCGCGCGCCGCGGCAAGGAATTCTCCACGGCTGAGGAATCCTTCGCTGGCTGCCAGATCCGCGATATCGAACATCGTGAAGCCTTCGGGCACCACCAGTTCCTTGACGAACACCCGGCCATTTTCGAGCGTATCAAATACCTCGAACGACGTTGCCGGATGATCGAAGAAGTATTCACCGGCTTCAAGTGTGCGCCGCTTTCGCGAACGGCACAACACTTCGAACGCGATGCGGCTGCGCACCACTCCATTTTCGGCGAGCAGGCGCGCAATCGTGCGTTGCGATGCGCCGTGCGGGATATCTACATAGACGCCGCTCGAGGGGAACCCCTGGTACGGCTCGTAAATAGCGACGTACACGTATCTCGCCGCCAGAATCAATAGAAGAAATAGAATGAAAGAAAGGAAGAGGCGCATGTCAGTCTCGCGTTCCATTTTGCGGGCATGTGCGGCTCAGGTAATCGCGCAGAATGACGGCGGCGGCGGCGGCGTCGAATGACGTTTGCCGCTTGCGTCCCGCGCGCTGTTCGTGGCCACCACGCGATGACGCCGCGGATTTGTTCGTGCCCACGGTTTGTTCGGCTTCCCAGGAGGTCAACCGTTCATCCATCATTTCGACTGGAATACCCAATGCTTTTTCAACTCGCCCCGCGAATCCCTTCGCTTCCTCGGACATTTCGCTTTGCGTTCCATCCAGGTGCAGAGGCAATCCGATAACGATTCGGCGCACCGATTGCTGTCGGACGAGATCCCGCAAACGGGCGAGATCGCGGCGGCGATTGATCCGCGTCCAAATCGCAAATGGGCGTGACGTCACGCAAAGCTCGTCCGAGAGCGCCAGCCCCAGGCGCTTCCGTCCGTAATCGATCGCCAGGATCACACCCGTGCAGGTGCTGTTAAGAAAGGAAGGCGAAGCCCGGAGAGGGATGGCCATACGACATTATATCGTGGATGCGGCGCCCGGCGTGCCCGAGTAGATACGGTTTTCAGTTTAGGTACTCCTCTCAGGGCAGACGTCCGCGCTCGCCGGACTCCCAGAGCGGCCATAAGCCCGTGACTTTCATTTGCTCGGCGAGGCCCGAGGCCTTCAGTAAGGCTTCGATTTCGGCGCGGGTTTGGCGCGGACCAATCGGCGCGGCGCGCTCAGCGATGCCAAACGCGGTGACGGCCACGATGGCCGTATTGTGCTTGAGGTCCGCAATGTCAATCTTTTCGGGTGTGCCAGAAGTCGCCCGGGGATCCAGCAAGGGGCTGGTTTGCACCTGAATGGCGGTGAGCGTGGGCACGCCTTCCACAAGGAAATCGAAATTGTCAGTTCCCAGCAGGGCGCCGAAGTCATAATGACCGGCCCCCAACGATTCGACGGGTTTCATGGCCTCCCGCAAACCGCGTTCGACGTCGTGTCTTCCGTTAAGCGAGTACCCGGTCACCCGGCCGCATCGGGAATGAAAAATGATTGCAGCGCGAGCGCGATCGAGCTCGGCACGATGCGAGCGCACGTATGCCCACGAACCGGGCATGCCCCTCTCATTCCCAGTGAATAGAACGAAGCGAATCGAACGGCGCGGGCGGATTCCGGTCCGCAAAATATCGCGTGCGGCTTCAATCATCATCGCGGCGTCGCAGGTGTTGTCGACTACCTCCGGGCCATGCGTCCAGGAGTCAAGATGTGCAGCGACAAGCACCCATTCATCCGGCTTCTCCCGCCCGCGAATTTCCGTGACCACGTTTTCCATGTCTTCAGAACCGCCGATGCGCTCCGCGTATTTTTCTGTGTGAACGTCAAGGCCCGCGTCGCGAAATGCAGAGACGCCCCAGGCTACGGCGCGCGCCGCCGTGGGGGGGCCGCTCACACGCCCTTCCATTTCATCGGTCAGGCGGCGAAGATTCTCAGCAAGAGGAGACTCACTCTGCGCGTTGGCAATAATTTTTGGCGCAACCTGCTCGCAGAGAGTCTCGCCAGTAGCCGAGCATGCCTGTGCATTGCCCTGCGCCGCCGCGCGAATCCGGGCAAGCGGATCGGGCGCCTGTGCGGAGGGCGATTGTGCTGCGACAGGGAGAAACGCCGTGAAAAAAGTCACCATCAAAAAGACAACGAATATTTTGTTCCGGAGCATGGTGTTCCCACACGGCCCCTTTCGCCAAAAGATTCCGCGCAAGTGAACAATTATAGCCCACCAAAAGCACGATTTCAGCGGCCCCCCTCAGCGCCGCTTACTTTTCCTCGAGGCGTCCTCAGGATTGACAATCGCATCGGCCACACGCACGACTCTGGCGATTTCTGCGACGTCATGGACCCGGACGATGTGCGCACCGCCGAGAATGGCTGCGGTCACCGTAGCGGCGGTGCCGAGCAATCGCTCGCCAGGAGGCAGGGGCGGCTCACCCTGCTTCGCCAGTGCTTTGCCGAGGAAAGCTTTTCGCGATGTGCCGATCAAGATCGGGCAACCGAGGCGCGCGAACTCCGGAAGCCGCGCGAGGATTTCGAAATTTTGCTCATGGGATTTGCCGAACCCGATGCCAGGGTCGAGAAGGATCTGCGACTTCGCGAGGCCGGCGCGCCGCGCGCGTGCCAAGGCCTCACGGAGCCCAATCATCAAGTCGCGGACCACGTCGCGGGCAAACGGCCCTCGTTGCATCGTGCGAGGTGTGCCACGCATATGCATCAGGATGACCGGAGCGCCCGCTTGGCGGGCGACCCCGGCGAGACCCGGATCGGTGCGCAATGCGGAAATGTCGTTGACAATTTCGGCGCCGGCAGCCAGCGCCGTTTCCGCGACTTCGGACTTCTGCGTATCCACCGAGATCGGAATGCGCAGCTTGCCGCGCAGGGCCTCGAACAAAGGCAGAACGCGCGAGAGTTCCTCGCGCGCGGAAACGGGCAAGGCTGCGGGACGCGTGGATTCGCCGCCGATGTCGAGGATGTCCGCGCCGTCACGTTCCAACTCCAATGCCCGCGCGACGGCTGCTTGTGCATCAAGGAAAGCGCCGCCGTCGGAAAAACTGTCGGGAGTAACATTCAGCACGCCCATGATCAGGGTGCGCTCCCCGAGCAGCAACGTGCGGGACGGCAAACGCAGGCGAAATTGTTTGCGGCGGAACACGGAACGGCAATCATACAGAAAGTGACCAAGAATCTGTTACTGGAAGAAGATTGATCGGAAAAGCCTTGGTACGGCTTCATGGAATGCGTAACCAGGGAGGCGTCCATGGCATCTGAAGCAGTGTGATAGGATTGCCGCGCGGTTCTAAATCCGCATTGCAAGTTGAATCGGTCTGTGCCACGAAGATCAGGGGAGATGTGGGCTGAATGAGGGTGTCAAGAGTCGTTAGAACGGCTGTTTTGCTTTTTGCGGCAGCGGCGAGTACCACGTTTTCAACATTTGCGGGCCGGACTTCATCCCAACAAAATAATGTGACGCTCGAAGGCGTCCTCAAACAGCTCGACACCCAGGCAGGAGATTTCCACAGCCTTACCGCGGACCTCGAACGAACGAAAGTAACAGTCGTGGTTAACGATAAGTCCACCGAATCCGGGAAAATTTTCGTTCGCCGCGACGATAAGATGCGCATTGAGCTGACACAACCCGATCCGCGAACCATCTTGCGCGACGGCGACGATTTCTACATCTATAATCCGAAAATTCACCGCGTCGAGGAATACAACCTGGGAAAGAAAAAATCCCTCGTGGACCAATTTCTGTTGCTGGGCTTCGGGACGCCGGGATCGGACCTCAAGAAGAGTTACTCCATCACCCTGCAGGGCGAGGAGACACTCGACAACCGCAAGGTGGTATTGCTGGAGCTGCTGCCGAAATCGGACGACGTGCGAAACCAGCTATCGAAGATCCAGCTATGGATTGACGAATCCACCTGGCTTCCGGCGCAGCAGAAATTTTATGAGAGCGGCTCGGGCGACTATTTCATCATCCAGTATAAAAATGTTGCGCGCAACGTGCGGATTACCGATTCGGAGTTCAAGCCCCACTGGCCGCACGGGACCACCCGAGTGAAGCCGCAGGGATGACAACACTACGATTTTGCCGCAACTGCTTTTCCTCGCTTCGCAGCATCCACTCTATCTTTTTCGGACAGGTTCCACGGTTCACGGGAAGCGTTCAGCGTAAGAGTGGAGCCCGCAGCCGACGCAGTGCGCGATTCCTGTTCCAATAAAAGTTGTTTGCGATGCAGCCCCCACCGATAGCCGCCGAGTGTGCCGTCAGTGCGGACCACGCGATGGCAGGGAACCACGATTGAGGTGGGATTGGTGGCACACGCGCGTGCCACAGCGCGCGTGGCGGTGGGCCGTCCAAGCGAGCGCGCCACCTCACTGTAGGTGCGTGTCGTGCCAAATGGTATGGCGCGCAGCGCCTCCCAAACCCGGCGCTGGAAGGCAGTAGCCGCCACATCGGTGGGCAAATCAAGTTGCGGTTGCGTCCCCGCGAGGTGCCGGACGATTGCGCGCACCCACTGGGAATGTTCTTCCGTGCTGCTTGCAATTTCCGCCTGCGGATATTCTTTGCGAAGCGCGGCGGCCAGTGGTTCGTCCTTGTCACCCAAATAGACGGCGGAGACGCCCCGGTCCGTGGCGGCTACCAGCACGCGGCCCAGGGAACAAGCGGCAATCGCATAAGAAATCCGCATGCCTCGTCCGCCCCGGCGATAGGTTGCAGGCGTCATGCCAAGTTGCGCGTCAGACTTTTCGTAGAGCCGGCTCGCCGAGCCGTAGCCCGTTTCGTACAGTGCGGTGGTCACGTCTGTCCCCTTTCGTAAGTGAGATTTCAGGCGCGCGACGCGAATCGCGTCGGCGTACTGCCGCGGTGTAATTCCCATCCCCCGCCGGAAGGTGCGTTGCAAATGATGCGCGCTCATCCCCGCGCCTGCGGCGAGCCGCTGGAGGTCCGCATGGTGATCCACATCCGCTTCGATTTCACGGCAGACGCGCCGCACCAGTTCCGATTGTGTGTTACGCGGCGCCTCATGCGGGCGGCAACGTAGGCAGGCACGGAATCCCGCATGTTCCGCGGCCTCGGGTATGGCGAAGAACAGCATCTGCTTTGACTGCGGGCGGCGGGACGGGCACGATGGCCGGCAATAGATGCCCGTCGAGCGCACGCCATAGACGAACGCGCCGTCCAGGCGTGCGTCCCGCGAAGCCACAGCCGTGACGCATCGGCGTCGGGAGGGCGTTCGAAGTTCTGGAATTATATTCACTGGCTTTCGCACGGACTGCAGTATTCCTTTCGCAAACAACATATCGGAACTGATGCTTCTGACGCTATCCGAATCTTGCGGCCAAACTAAAATCGTAACAGTGTCCTTGGTCCGGATCCAATTCGGATCATTCGAGGTCGGGATGGTGATCGCAGGACGGCGATCGCAGGATCGCATAGGAGTCCGGGAGGTATGCAATAAGACATTCCACGCGGAACGTGAATTGACGGGAGAATTGCCGCAGTAGATAGTGTCACCGAGCGGTGCCAGAAGCAGAGGAGCTACGGAGACCTATGCGCACTGCTCGAATTCCAAAACTCATGAGCGAATCCGATTCCACCTGCGGCGACTCCGCTGCGACTAAAAAACTGTCCGCGCAAGCGGCGGCGAGCATCGTGGACACGCCATCGTGGACAACGCGGGCCAAGCCCAAGGGTATTTCTCGCGTTCCGACGCATGCCGTACGCCCTGTCAAGGAGCGGCGCGGCTATGCGCGCGCCAAACTCAGCCTGCCCTTGTGCTTGAAGCGCGTTGCGGGGCAACGCGAGCTTAAACAGCAAGCCCTTTACACGACTGACATCAGTTCGAGCGGCGTCCTTTTCCTTTGCCCACAGCGGATTGAGCCGGGAACACCGATAGAAATCGAGGTTTGCCTCGTGAGCCGGCCATCTGGCCAGGGGACCGTGCGGATGTTGACCGAGGCGCATATCGTGCGAGCGGAAAAGGCCACCAGAGCAGGCTGGCACGCCCTGGCGGCAACTTTTGACGACATTACCTTTCAGAGAGACGAGCCTCTGCCTCCGGGTTTCGAGGCAACTTAATACTCCCAGTAGTGCAGGCGTGACACTTTCGCTGCCCTTGCCAGCGCCAGATTTCCACAAGTTTGTCCTTGCTTCTCTATCCATCCAACCGTAGTGTAATGGCGTTGGTTCCGCGGGGTGCGCAGCCAATGGAGACTAGGTCGTCTCGCCGCAGGTTCTTATTTGACAGTGTTGTCAAAGTACTGAATAACAAAAAACCAGGGGGTGTGTGATGCGCGGATTCCTTGTGGCCTTAGCCTTTGCATTTTCGTGCTTTTGCCTGGCGGGAAATGGTTTGGCGCAGGTGCAAATCACGTCCGGAAACATTCAGGGGACGGTTGTGGATGAGAATGGCGGAGCTGTAGTGGATGCCGGCGTTGAGGCGAGAAATCTGGACACGGGCTTGTCAAGGGCTGTCATGGCCGACTCGGAGGGAAGATTCGCATTTCTTTCCCTTCCGCCGGGGCGTTACACGATTACGATCTCGAAGACAGGGTTTGCCACGATCTCACAGACCGGCGTGACACTGACCGTCGGGCAGTCAATGGTTCTACCTGTGACCATGAAAGTGTCCGCAACGGCGGAAAAAATCGAGGTGTCTGCTACGCCGGAGGCCGTGGATACGATCAGCACTTCGTCCAGTTCGACGCTGGACGAAACCGCCGTAAGTGAAACACCGATCCTCGGCAGGAAATTCGAGGACTTGTTGACCCTCACACCCGGTGTAAGCATCGTGCAGGGGCCGGACGGGGATGAAATCAACTTCAACGGTCAGCGCGGAATCTTCAACAACATCAGCCTCGATGGAGGCGATTACAACAACGGCTTCTTCGGCGAACAGATGGGGGGACAGCGCGCAGCCATCGACATCACTCTGGATGCGGTAAAAGAATTCCAGGTAGTGGCGAGCGGCGCGAACGCGGAATTTGGACGCACGGCTGGCGGCGTCGTCAACGTCATAACGAAATCAGGCACCAACGACGTGCACGGCAGCGCGTTCTACTACCAACGGCTGGAGGCGCTGGCCTCAGCGACATCTGACGGAAAGCCACTTGATGGATTCAACCGCAAGCAATTCGGCGGGAGCATTGGCGGGCCAATCAAGAAGGACAAGCTGTTTTTCTTTGGCAGCGGCGAAGGTGTGATGGAAAACTTGAATCGCTCCAACTTGAGTGTGCCCCTTGGAACGCCTTGCGGGGTGACAAATCCGGTCTTCAACAGCAACATCACGGATGCGCAGATTAGTGCGAGTGGAGATTGCCAACGGCAAGTCCTGGTTGCGTTTTTCCAAGCAGCTCCTTTCAATGAAAGCGAAGGTTTGCCGGTGAGTCACCTGGTCCGGAACGGCGCTGCCTTTGCGCGTATGGACTACACACTGAACGCGAAGAACCAGGTTTCGGGTTCGTACAATTTTGACTGGTCGAAGAATACAAATCAAACTTTCGATGTCCCAACCTACGGCACCACAGCGAATGGGATCGAGGGCCCATCAAAGATTCAGGCGATCAGCACGAACTGGTTCAGTACAATTTCACCGACGAAGCTGAATGAGGCTCATTTCACATACTCGCGTGAGAATCGGCCACGTCTGGCGACCAATCCTTCCAGTGTGCCCGACACCGCGATTGGATTTGTGCCGTCATTTAGGTTCGGCCAACCGTTCTTCTTGGAACCCGGCGTGGACGAAGTCTTCTGGCACACAGATTTACGTGACAACTATTCCATTGTGCATGGGAACCATACGATAAAGTTCGGCGGAGACTGGGTTCACAGCGTCAATACGCAGATCTTCCGCGGGTTCTTTAACGGGCGATATATTTTCGGCGACGTGGCTGGTTTTTTGCACTACGCATCTCCGGCATCGATGGGGGCGGGTTTCGGGCCGGGGACGATAGAATGCTCGAATGGAACTTTTACCAATTCAGCATCATCATGCCCAGGAGGGAGGGGCGGCAGTCCACTTTTTCTCTATCTTCAGCACGGACCGACCCAACCCGGCGAGACAAAAGATCAATCTGGTTTCTCCTCGATCCTGAACAATGAGTTCGCATTGTTTTTGCAGGATACCTGGAAGGTCACCCCAAGATTTACTCTCAACTACGGCCTTCGATGGGAGGCACAACATTTCCCCAATCCAGTGATCCCGCCGTCACTGACGGCCTATGGCTTCTATCTAAGCAACCCTGCCTTCCCGTCAACTGGATTCATTCCAAATCAAAACAAAATGTTTCAGCCGCGCATCGGATTTGCCTGGGATATTAAGGGTAACGGGAAGTCAGCACTCCGCGCGAGTTGGGGCATTTACAACGCGCGCCAGAATATGCTGACCCAGGTGGGAGCAATCACGACCAACGGCGTACAGCAGCAGACGATTGCTGGAGTTACTCCGACTTATCCCGGTACGTGGCCCGTGACACCCCTGGCACAGGGGGCGTTCCCGCAGTTTGCAGGTGTGACGGTGTTTGGCAGAAATTACGCCAACCCCCGAATTTACACAGCGAACGTGGCCTACGAGCAGGAAATCTCTTCCGGCTGGACCGGCTATTTCGATTTGACATGGTCCAAGGGTGTGCACCTGACTCGGTTCGTCAATCCCAATGTTTGTTGCTCATCGGCGGATTTGGCGCCCAACCAGACTGACATTAATACTGGGAGCGGGCCTTCTTACTTGGGCACTGCCCCGTTTTCGGCGACGAACCACATATTGGGTGCCGTTACGGACACAGAGAGTTCCGCGAGATCCCTCTACCGGGGCGGCACAATTGGGATACGTAAACACTTCACCCAGCATTTCGAGTTGGACGCCAACTATGTGTTGTCAGAGGACCTCGACGACGATTCCAACGAACGCGATCCCTTCAGCTTCCGCTACATGGACTACTACAATCTCGGAAGAGAATACTCATTCTCTGACCGTGACGAAAAACATAAATTCAACTTAAGCTCCTACGCCGAGCTGCCAGGTATGTTCCAGCTTGACGTCCGAATGCAAGCTCACTCGGCCCAGCCCATAACTGATAACGTCCTCGGGGATGGCTCTGGTGCGCCCTGCAGCATTAATAATTCCAGGACGCGGATTGTTCATGGTATTGACTGTGGTCGAAACCACTTGCGGAAGGACAATGGTTATTTCGCTTTCAACTTTGGTGCCGCGAGGCCGTTCCATTTCGGCGAGCGGATGCAGCTGATACCAAAGGTCGAAATTTTCAACCTATTCAACAATAAGAATAATGTGAATACATTGACGACCCCTGGACTGTTTAACTTTGACGGCTTCCTGCGTGAGGGAGTAGGCGACCCACGGCAGGCGCAAATTTCAGCACGGTTCGAGTTCTAACCCCCTCCATGAGAAGGCCGAAAACTGGGATCCCCATTCCGAAAAGCAATTGATGGTGTGGGACCCAGATGAGGCAAGAAGAAAGTGGCCGCGACGCTCGCTTGAGGATTGAACGAGTCAGCGGCCACTTTCTTCGGAGACAACTTCACAGGACTTTTCAGAGCTACGATTCCTGTGGCTGAGCGGCGAACAGGCCAGGCCACGCGCCCCGACAAAACTGCGGTACAATCGCGCCTCATCAAACGCTCTTTCACGCCCATTTCACGGAGGAAGAAACTATGTCCGGGACTCAATTGTCGGTGGCTTGTATAGGCCTGGGGCGGATTGGCGCCGGTATCGCGCGCAACGTTCAGGCTTCGGGCTGCCGCTTGATCGTGTACAACCGCAATCCGCAAAAGACACAACCATTCGTCGCATCAGGCGCGGCGGTAGCAGCGTCGCCGCGCGAGGCTGCCGCGGCGGCGGATATCGTGATCACATGTCTGATGGATGACAAATCGGTCCTCGACAACACGCAAGGCGGTGACGGCATTCTTGCGGGGATGCATCCGGGCGCAATTCACATCGGCACATCCACGATATCGCCGAAAGCCAGCACACAGTTGGCAGAGTTGCACGCATCGCATGGGAGCTACTATGTCGCTGCCCCGGTTGTGGGCCGGATTGACGCCGCCGTGGCGGGGAAACTCATCACCTTCGTCGCCGGGAAGGCGGAAGCGATCGAGCGCTGCCGGCCTGTCATCGCGGCGTACACGGCGAAGATCCTCGTATTGGGCGATGACCCGGCGGCGGCTCCGAGCTTGAAGCTGGTGGTGAACTTTTTCGGCGCCAGTATGCTGGAAGTGATGGGCGAAGCGTTTGTGTTCGCGGAGAAAAGAGGCCTCAACCTGGAACTTGTCGGCGGGATGTTCAAGGAGCTTATCCATCATCCGGCGATGCCAGTCTATCTGGACAAAATCCGGACCCGGAATTTTGATGATGATATCGGTTTCACGCTGGATGGTGGTTTGAAGGATGTCCAACTAATGCTGGACGCGGCCGCGGAAGTCCATCTTCCGATTCCTTGTGCGAGCCTCATTCGCGACAAGTGCATCACCGCCCAGGCGCATGGCATGGGCCAGCGCGACTGGTCCGTTTTCACTGAAGTTACTCGAATCAATGCTGGAGAGAATGTTCAGTCGGAAACCGCTGTGCCTCGATCCAAGGGTGCAAGTTGAGCCGTTCGACCAGCGGCTCACCAGATGCGATTCATTTATCCGAGTAAAACACCACTTAGTGCACTACCCCGCAACCTGCGCCACGCTATGTGCGTTGACCATTCGCCGCTTGGCCGTCTATAATCACGATTCCGAGGGCGGCCCATCCCTGGACCGACCAGTCTGCGCGAAGCAAAATCGCAGCCGGTACGAACCGCCTGCCGCAAGTTCCCGTAGGCATCAGGAGCCAACGAAATGCGAGCAACACAATTGCGCCCGGGAATGACCATCCGCCACGAGGGTGAACTCTATACCGTACATAGCGTCGAGCACCGCACACCGGGCAACAAACGCGCAGCGATGGCGACGAAAATGCGCAACTTGCGCACCGGCTCCATCATTGATTACCGCTTCCGCGCAGAAGTGGATATCGAGCGAGCGATTTTCGACGAGATCGAGCATGAATATCTCTACTCGGATAACCAGGGCTATCACTTCATGAATACGGAGTCCTACGAGCAGTTTCACCTTGGCGAGGATGTGCTTGGCGAAGCGGTGTATTACCTGATTCCGAATACCACGGTGAAGTTGGAGTTCTACGAAGGCAAGGCGATTGGCGTCGTATTGCCGGACACCATGGACCTGAAAGTGGTGGACACCGAGCCGACCGTGCAGAAGGCCACCGCCAGTGCGGTAATGAAGGCCGCAAAACTCGAGACCGGACTTATGATTCAGGTGCCGCCGTTCGTCAACACAGGCGACAAAGTCAGAGTGGATACCTCGGAAGCACGCTACGTCCAGCGCGTGTAGTAGAACAGGCACTCTTGCCTGTCCCCCAACACTCGGCGCGCATGCGTCCCCCGGCACCGATACAATTCCAATCTATTGCATTGTGTGGATTTCAGGTGATTGCCAAAATGATCGCGAAATCCTTCAAAGCCAGACTTGATCGCATCAACTCGCCCTTGAATTGGGTGATGATCCAAATTCCGTTTGATGCCGCTAAGATTTTGGGGAAGCGCGGGCAACTCAAGGTAAAAGGTGAGATCAACGGTTTCGCATTTCGCACTTCCCTGTTTCCGAGGCGCAATGGTGGTCACATGATGCTTGTAAACAAGCGAATGCAGCGTGGCGCGGGCGCTGGTCCCGGCACTGTCGCGCAATTTCGCCTGGAACCCGATTTCGAAGAACGCGTTGTCGCCGTACCCCCGGAACTGAAGCGAGCCCTCGCCGAGGACCGCTCCCTCCGCCAGTGGTTCGACAAGTTGAGTTACTCCATGCGCAGGTACATCACCGAGTGGATTGCGGACGTGAAGAGCGCCGAAGCCCGCACGCGCCGCGCCGAACAAATCGCCGAGCGCCTGTTAGCCACCATGGAAGCCGAGCGCGATCTTCCGCCGATCCTTCAAATTGCGTTCGCGCAAAACGCTAGAGCCCGCGAAGGATGGGAGCGGATGTCGCCGGCGCGCAGGCGCGGGCACTTGCTCGGCATCTTCTACTACAGGAACCCCGAGGCACGGGCCCGGCGAATTGAGAAGGCACTTCAAGACGCAGTGGAGCTCGCGGAGAAAACGGCGAACAAAGGAATTCGCCGCCGGCACGCGTGAGTCGTTAGCGTTTCTATTTATTCCGGCGCAGGTTCAAGCTTCCAGTTCGACAGGCTCGATTTCATCCACATAGCACCAGGTCCAGGTTTCGCCGGGCTCAATGGAGCGTATCAAGGGGTGTTTGCTGCGGTGGAAGTGCTTGGTGGCATGTTTATTTTTCGATGAATCGCAGCAGCCGACATGCCCGCACTCGAGACACAATCGCAAGTGAAGCCAGGTGTCCCCGGTTTTTATGCAGTCCTCGCAAACATGCTTGTTGGTCTTGGTAAACTTGATTTGATCCAGGTGCGTGCATTCCTGCGCCATGATTCCCTCCATTAGATTAAAGATTACGTGCAGACCGTCAGCTCCCCAATGACCTTCTCCCATTTGCGGAGCAACTGCTTCACTGACCGCGAATCTCCTTCAGCCATGCGCCAGGTACCGGTGCACGAATGCAACAGCCATGGCGCCTTCCCCAACCGCCGAAGCGCAGCGCTTCACCGAGCCGTGTCGCACATCGCCGGCCGCGAACACCCCCGGAAGACTTGTTTCCAGGTAGTACGGATCGCGATCGAGAGACCAGTTGGCCGGGCGCTGCCCTGCATGAAGCAAGTCAGGACCTGTGACCAAGTAACCCGCTTCATCGCGCACGATTCCCACTTCGTCGGCCCAATTCGTGTGCGGGTCGCCGCCGATGCACGCGAATAGCCAGTGTGTGTTAATTTTGCGCTCCTCCCCCGTGTCACGATGTCTCAGGGTGACCTCCTGCAAGTAATTCTCGCCGCCCAGTTTCGTAACATCGGTTCGGGTAAGCACTTCTACATTCGGAGCGGCAAAGACACGATCGACCAGGTATTGCGAGAGCGTGCTTTTTAACGATTCGCCGCGGATGACCAAACTCACGAGCTTCGCAAGCGGAGCAAAGTGCAAAGTCGCTTGTCCTGCCGAGTTGCCGCCACCTACCACAATGACTTGCTCGCCTTTAACCAGTTTAGCTTCGCTCGCTCCCGCGCCATAGTACACGCCAGCTCCAAAGTACTCCTCCTCATTTGGGAGGCCGAGCCGCCGGTACTCGACCCCGGTCGCGCAAATGGCTGAGCGGGCGACAATCTTGGTACCGTCGGCAAGGTAGCCTGTTCCTTTTCCGGCCGAAAATTCTCCTCGCACCCCTTCGCGCGCCAGAAGTATTTCAGCTCCGAAACGGCACGCCTGTTCGCGCGCGCGCTCGGCGAGTTCCGCCCCACTGATTCCGTCGGGGAATCCGAGGTAGTTCTCGATCTTGGAACTTGTTCCGGCTTGTCCACCAATTGCGGATCGTTCGATCAAGACGGTCTTGAGCCCTTCGGAGGCTCCATACACTGCGGCGCTTAAACCGGCTGGGCCCGCGCCATAAATGGCTAGGTCATACTCCGAACGCGAAGGATTGTGGAACCACCCCAGTTTTTCCGTAATCTGGCGAATGGTTGGGCATTCGATGCGCGTGCCGTCCGCAAAAACGCAAACCGGCAGGCGCGAATCCTGAAGATGGTCGACGCCCGCCTGCGAGCGCGCCTGTTCGTCGGTAACAAGTTGAACCCACTCGAACGGCACATCGCTACGATGCAAATAATCACGGATCGCGTACGCCGTAGCCGAACCGGGCCGGCCAAAAATTCTTACCAGTGGAGACGCCCCGCTCCCCGATCGCTCCGCCATGAATCCCCCCGTGATGTTGACCGCGCCGGAAGTGAGCGGTTCCAGCTAGGATAAAAATACGCTTGCACGTGTGATCGCAGATTTCGCGATGGCGCGATGAACTGCGCTTGCCTCACCAGGATGCCTGGCAGCGGCGAAAAATCCGGTTAATTCTACGCAGCCTTGCCGGTTGTTTTCTTCTTTTCCCGCGAGATCCACGCCGGCGGGTCGCTCGCCGGAAACGACTCCAGCGACGCCTCTTCGACCTCGTCGACTTCCTGGTCCGGAGTCTGCGTCATAGGCACCGTTTCTACTTTCTGGCGCTGTGGTTTGTTCATTTTCATATCCCAACACTACGATCCAGTTCGTTACCAGCCGCTCTCTCAACGATGGTTTCTCTGTGTCCTCTGTGCTCTTCTGAGCCCTCTGTGTTGAGCTTTGGAATTTCATGACCGGGCACAGAGAACGTGAAGGAGTCAGAATCAAAACACTGAAGTTTCTACTGGCGCACCTTCTCGCGCTCCGCTTTCCCGTCGGCCATGATTTTTTCGATCTCGTCGGGCGAGCGCGGCAGGCGCGCTGTAAGCATTTTGTAGCCGGTCGGCGTGATGAGCACATCATCTTCAATGCGCACGCCAAGATTTTCCTCGGGGATGTAAATCCCGGGCTCGATGGTGATGACCATCCCCGGTTCGAGCGGGCGCGAGGGGCCGCTGGCGTCATGCACGTTTAATCCGACATGGTGGCTCAACCCGTGAATGTAGTAGCGGCCAAGCGAGCGGCCTTCCTTGTCCTTGCCATGCGAATCGATGTATTCCTTGGCGATCTTTTGCAGGCTGTTGGGCCCATCGCCGGTCATCATCATGCCGGGCTTGAGCGCGGCGAGCGCGGCGTTCTGCGCGCCGAGAACGATTTCGTAAATCTCGCGCTGGCGCGGCGTGAATTTTCCATCGGCGGGAATCGTGCGCGTGATGTCGGAAGCGTAGCCTGAGTACTGCCCTCCCACGTCCATCAGCACGACTTCGCCGCCATCGATCTTGCGGTCAAGCTTGTTGTAATGAAGCACAGTCGAGTTGATGCCCGAACCGACGATGGGCGCGTACGCCTCCGTCTCGCAGCCGGCGTTGTCGTGAATCTCCACCATCTTTGCCGCAACCTGATACTCGTACAGGCCCGAATGCATCATCTTCATAGCCGCGAAGTGCGCGTCGATAGAGGGATCGATGGCCTTTTGAATCAGCGCCAGCTCTCCGGGCGACTTGATGGCCCGCAACGTGCCCACCGCCGAGGAAACGTCCTTGAGCGTGGACTGCGGCGCGGCCTCCTTCACCCATTTGGACCAGTTGGCCGCGTGCGGATAGCCATCTTCACTATGCGGGCCCGGCAATTCGGTGTAGATTTCGGGGAAATTCTTAGTGAGTGTGACAAGCGTGTCATGCAGCTTCGCGAATGCCTCGACATCGGCAAAGCCAGTTTTTTCCTTAATGCCAGGATCGTCTGGGCCCATGCGCGGGCCATTCCATTGTTCTTGTTTGAGATCGCGAGGCTGGAGGTAGAGAACTTCGCGCGGCCCGGTCCAACCCTTCTCCGCGGCCGATTCCGGGAACAGCAGCAGCGCCGCGCCTTCTTCATTGTGACCGGTGAGGTAATAGAAATTTTCTTCCTGCATGAAAACGTAGGAAGGATTCGCCTCTTCGTGCCCCGTATAGCCGAAAATCACGACGGGCGCTCCCACCGCAGCCACAAGCTTCGCGCGCCGCTCGGCAAAGACGCCGTTCGGCTCGCGCTCCCACGCCCGCGCCAGAGGCGCGAGAAACACAAACAGAAAAACGATGAGACTACTTCGCAGGAGCGGATTTCGACTATTCATTGAGTCACCTCGCCGGGCACTCTAAGGAAAACATACAACGGTGTCGCCCCCGTGCAATCGGCCGCTTATTTTAGGGTTTGTAGCGTCGCCCGGAACCCCTTCTGATTTGGTCGTGAAGGCGGCGCCGTGCATTTATTAAGATGCCAGCCTGAAGCCGGGCGGTGCACGAGTGAAAAGTTAGAAACCCGGAGCACCCGAGGCAGCGGGGCGAACTTCTGAGGGCGGAGCCTGCCGCACACCAAACCGCAGCCGCTCGATCCAGCCCTGCGCGACCGACATCACTCCCGTATAGAGGAATCCCCACACGAAGAGGGCCAGGAACGGCGCGGTGGCGTAATTCTCGTTCTGGATGGAATACACGATCGTGGCGGCGAAATAGAGGCCGAGGGCGATTTCGAAGTACGGCATCCATCCGGCGCGGTTGCGGTAGGACTTCTTCCGCCAAGTGCCGGTCTGGCCGTCAATGTTGAATTTCGGCGTGCGCGCGAAATCCGATTTCACGCCGAAGATGGCTTCGACCACGGCCTTGGCGTTGCGCACGGATAGCCCGATGCCCACGGCCATCACGAACGGCATGTACAGGATCGAGCGCGTCCACGTTTTCGGATAAAGCGCGCGCTGCGACGCTAGGTAAAAACCCGAAATCGAGCAGCTCGACGCGATGAACAGCGGCAGGTCGATGACTACCATCTGGAACCAGCCCTGATAAAAACGCACGATCATCGCGGGCAGCAGCAGCGTCGAGAGAATCACCATGAAGGGATAGCTGATGTTGGCCGTGAGGTGGAAAACGGCTTCGGCCTTGATGTGCGCGGGTTCGTCCGAGCGCAAAACGCGCGGAAGAATCTTTTTCGCCGTCTGCATCAGCCCCTTGGCCCAGCGAGCCTGCTGCGCCTTGAACGCATTCATCTCCACGGGCAGCTCGGAGGCGCATTCGATGTCGGGCAAGTAGAGGAACTTCCACCCACGTAGCTGCGCGCGGTAGGAAAGATCGGTATCCTCGGTGAGCGTATCGTGCTGCCATCCGCCGGCATCGTCGATCGCGCAACGCCGCCACACGCCGGCAGTGCCATTGAAATTGAAGAATGTGCCGCTGCGCGAGCGCGCCCCATGCTCCATGACGAAGTGGCCGTCGAGCAGGATCGTTTCGATTTCGGTCAGCGTGGAATAGTGGCGGTTCAGGTACGTCCAGCGCGCCTGCACCATCGCGATCCTGGGATCAACGAGGTACGGCAGCGCGCGGTGCAGAAAATCGGGCGAAGGGACGAAATCGGCATCGAAGATCGCAACGAATTCGCCAGTCGCGGACTTGAGACCTTCGGCAAGAGCGCCGGCCTTGAAACCCGATCGGTCGTTGCGATGCAAATAGTGGATCGGCAGCCCCAGCGCTTGATAGCGCTCGACGCAGGCGCGCGCGACCTCCTGCGTTTCATCCGTCGAGTCATCGAGCACCTGAATGTCGAGCAACTCGCGCGGGTAATCGAAACGCGCAATTGCATCCACCAGGCGCTCGATCACGTAGCGCTCGTTATAGATGGGAAGCTGTATGGTAACCTTGGGCCACTCGGCAATCGCAGGCGGCGGGCCGGGAACATTGTGACGATTCTTGAAATAGGCGTACACCAGGTAGTAGCGATGCAGGCCGTACGCGGCCAGAACCACCAGCACCAGGAAATACGGAACCATGACGGCAAGATCGAACGCGTTGAGCTGGTACAGTCCGCGAAATGGATTCCGATTCGGGTCCGTAAACTTGGACCAGTAGTTGGAAAACGGACTTTGCGCCGCTGTCGCCAGGATGCCCAGAAGATGTTGCGCGGAAATCAAAACGAATATTCCCCTTTGCAAATGGTCGCCCTGCGAAAGATCAACCCGAGAAAGCCAAGACATTGAGCGCCTCGGAGCGCCCCACACGGCCACAAGCGTTGCGGAGCACACAAGGTATCATCGCGCTCGTCGGCATCGTGGCGCTCGAAGTCTTGTTTGCGGCGATGGCGCGCCTCGGAGATCTAGCCGATCACATCCCCGAATTCATGGCCCTGGCGCTCGGCTCTGGCGTTCTGTACTTCGTAGCCCTGTATGGGCTAGAACACACGCGGGACACGAAGGCCGTGCTGTGGCTCGTCTTGTTGGGCGCCCTCGCCTTTCGCCTGACGATATTTTCCCACCCGCCGTCGCTGTCGACTGACGTCCACCGGTACCGTTGGGACGGCCGTGTGCAAAACGCCGGCTGGAATCCGTATGCCGTGGCCCCAACCGATCCGCGCCTTACGCCGCTGCGCGATCCGGGCTGGCCCGCCGCGGCGGGCTGGGCCGTGATGCCCGCGCCGGAGATTCCAACGATGTACCCGCCACTGTCTGAGCTTGTGTTCCGCGCGACGTGGCGCGTGCTGCCAGGCCCGGTGGGCTTCAAGCTGCCATTTCTGCTCGCCGATCTTGCTGTCGCGGCGATGCTCGCCGGGTGGATCCGTTCGACTGGGGGACGGAACTACCAGATAGCGATCTACGCCTGGAATCCGCTGGTCGTGGTCGAATTCGCTTCAAGCGGCCACAACGACGCGCTCGCCATCGCCGGGGTCGTCGCTACGCTGCTGATTATACGGCGGCGACCGGCGATGTCAACGCTAACGCTGACGGCCGGAGCGCTCTCAAAAGCTTTTCCCGTTGTGCTGCTTCCACTGGCACTCATTCGCGCCGGTTGGCCCGGCAGGCTGCGAGGTTGGCTCGCGGCGGCCGGCTGCGCGGCATTGGTGGTGGTGTGCGCTTGGCCTTACCGCAACGGTTGGCGCCAATTCCTGGGAATGCTGAAGTATTACCAGATGATCTGGCGGAACTACCACGCGAGCATCTATCCGGTACTGTTGTGGATTTCCGGCTCACATGAAGTAGCCGCGGGCGTCGGCGAGGGAGTGGTGCTCGGGCTGGCTCTATGGCTGGCCGTGCGGCGCGCCGAGCCGACGCGCGCCGCGTTTCTTCTGATCGGCACGGTCCTGCTCTTCGCTCCCAACGGATATTCGTGGTATTTCACATGGATCGTGCCGCTGCTGTGCTTCTACCCGAGCGCGGCCTGGCTGCTGCTCACCGTGCTCCAGTTTCTTTCCTACAAAATTTTCATCAACTATCGCGCACTTGGCGTTTGGCAGTTCGATCCGTTCTTCCAGTGGCTCTGCTATGCGCCGTTTTATGTCCTGCTGAGTTGGGAGATTTTTCGGAAAAAGCCGCGGGCTGAGTTGCGATTCTCTCCTCACGACGGGTAAGCAGGCGCTCTCATATCTCCCAAGAAAAGGGGGAATCGCTCTATTCTTTGACTAGGGCTGTGGTAAGTTTTCTTAGCAGAGACCTCGATGGTCGGGAATTTCGGGCCAATGCTGCAAGGAACCGATCCGTGCGACCTGCAACATCTCCGCTCGTGAACACAGGGTTGCCGGGGCCAGCGTAGCAGCACAAGTCTCGGGTCTCCTGATCTATTTCGCTGCCTGTATGCATAATGAAGCTTATTCCCGGCAGGTAATAGCTGTAGATGTGATAGGGCTCGGTGCGATCAAGGCGCGGCAGATATGTCCCGTGCTGCACCGCGTCTTTATTCGGCCAAACACTGACTCCCATCACGACATCACTTGGAAACGGACCAGTGCCATCGAGAAATAGTCTGATTGGTTCCTGATAGTCGTCCAAGCCCAAGCGACGCTTGAACCCATCAATGCCCTGCCAATCATGAACCGAGAGCCTCCAAAACATACTCAACCCGAAGTATGCGAGTTTGTCGGTATCTATGTCTGGGGAATCCGCCGTCTCGAATACATAGCCGTCCTCGTACTGCCGCACGTATCGTGCTCTCATGAGCGCATCGAACAGAAGGAAGGTGTCGCTACGCGCCATGTTCGCGATTACCCAAGATTCACCTCCTCTATTTAGCTTATCCTCGCAGTCCAGACAAAATACAAAGTCCTGGAATTGCCTGGATGTTGACAGCGTAATGCTTGCAGTTATTGAGAGAGGAGTCTCATTGTCTGATTTCTCTTGCATACTTCTCGTGACGCCAGCCGGTATTCCATGGCTGTGGACAAGATCCTTGTGGGTCTTGCATAAAGGACAGATGCCGCTGCGCTTCAATCGGATATGCTTCATTCGAAGCTCCTAAAATGTTTCGAGCGGGCAACACACTGACGCCCTGAAACGCTTGGAAGGTGTGTCATACAGCCATAACGACGGCATCAAAGCGGTCTTCAGGAACTGGGAACCCATCTTCCTGCAAAGCCGCAATGTAACCTTCGATGGCTTCGCGTATGTTCGCTACGGCCTTGGCCTTGTTCTCTCCTTGGCTGATGCACCCGGGAAGGCTTGGACACTCTACTACCCAATAGCCATGGTGGTCTCAATGGGTCGTTGCAACACTTGCTCGAAGTCCTCTTGTAGGAGTCTAGGAGGCTGATTTCATTCGCGGGCATCAATTCAAACAAAACAAAAGCCCTGGTTAGGTTCTGATGGGGTATTG
>Ga0210410_10000281_pt1 | contig 63635 bp, 58 predicted proteins | sample IncBWC4MmetaG_FD_161058 | JGI IMG/M metagenome (GOLD analysis project Ga0210410, IMG submission 161058) | Forest soil microbial communities from Barre Woods Harvard Forest LTER site, Petersham, Massachusetts, United States - Inc-BW-C-4-M | ecosystem: Environmental > Terrestrial > Soil >... | reverse complement strand
CGATATCGCAGGTCCGCGCGAACCCAAACCTTTTGCGAACCTTGCTCAAGTTCTGGCCGAAGGCGCTGCAAATCCAGCGTTTGCTGCCGACCTTCCTGAACGGGTGCGTCATGGTGTTCTCGATAGCGTGCGGGCACACTTGTTGGCCGACGTTGAAGTGGGCGTCTTCCTTTCTGCCGGCGTCGACTCCGGTGCGTTGCTGGGCTGCATGCGTGATGCAGGTGCGCGAGAGATCCGCGCCATTACTCTCGCTTTTGAAGAATTCCGCGGCACCTCGGAAGACGAGGCGCCAATGGCCGCTCAGGTGTGCGAGCACTATGGTGCGCACCAGGTTGTGCGGCATTTGAGTCGAGAGGAATTCGTAGAGGATCTGCCCGCCATCCTCGAGGCCATGGATCAGCCAACCATCGACGGGATAAACACCTGGTTTGTTTCCAAAGCAGCCAAGGAGGCCGGACTGAAGGTCGCCATCTCGGGACTAGGCGGCGATGAGCTTCTGGGTGGATATCCCAGCTTCCAGGACGTGCCGCGCTGGCGACGTCGGTTCGGCGCATTCGCCGGTGTGCCGGGGTTCGGCAGTCTCGCACGCAAGGTCATCGGTCGGTTCGCGCCCGATTTTTCGCGCGCTCGGCCCAAGGCGCTGGGGATGCTGGAATATTCCGGTACCTGGGCCGGTGCGTATTTCCTGCGCCGTGCATTGTTCCTGCCCAACGAATTGCCTGAGGTGATGGATCCCGAGATCGCACGTGAAGGCATGCGCCGCCTGAAACTGCTGTCCCGTTTCGACGCAAGCCTCAAACCGGATCCCGGCTCCGATGTCGCTCGGGTCTGCGCGCTCGAGTCCGCCCATTACATGCGCAATCAACTTCTACGAGACGCCGATTGGGCCGGGATGGCGCACAGTCTTGAGATTCGCGTTCCTCTTGTTGACTTCGCACTGCTTCGAGCGCTAGCCCCGGCGATTCAGTCTATCGCGCCCGGTGCGGGCAAAACTGCACTTGCCGCGGCGCCGAGCGCGCCCTTGCCGGAAGAGATCGTAATCCGCGCAAAGTCAGGTTTTGGCGTCCCGACTGGTGCGTGGATCAACGCTGTCTCTGATGACAGTTCGGGAAGGACGGGACGGCGAGCCGAGCCAAAGGGTGTGATCTCCCGCCGATGGTCGCAGGCGGTGCTGAAAGGCGCAGCGCTGAACAAGCGTCCTTTTGAGGTTCACGCGTGACGAAGCCCCTACCCAGCATGCTTGCTCTCGTGACCGATGCTTATGGCGGCAGGGGCGGCATCGCGCAATACAACCGCGACTTCCTCGGGGCGATCGCGGAAATGAACATCCTCTCGTCGATCACCGTTCTGCCTCGACAAGCACCCGATCCGCCTCAACCACCCCGAGGGATTCGACAACTGCGCGCACATGCTGGGCGAATCGGGTATTCCGTTGCCGCCCTGCGAACAGCACTTGGCCAACCTGTCGATCTGGTTTTCTGCGGACATCTTTTCATGGCGCCGCTCGCCGCGTTGATCGCGAGGATCAAGAGGGCGAAGCTCATTGTGCAGACGCATGGGATTGAGGCGTGGTCTCACCCATCGAAAATGCGGCGTGCCGCCGTTGAACAAGCTGATCTTGTTCTATCCGTCTCGCGTCACACGCGTGCAGCCGTGCTTTCATGGGCTGCAATCGCGCCGGAGCGAGTTCTCGTCGTGCCAAATACGGTGAGGGAAATGTTCACTCCCGGGGACGGTTCGGCCCAACGCGCTGTATTAGGACTCGGGGACAAACGCGTTCTGTTGACCGTGGGACGAATGCATGCCCGCGAGCGTTACAAAGGCCATGATCGGGTGATTGCTGCGATCCCGGAACTCGTGAAGAATGGTCACGATCTCTGTTATCTGGTCGTAGGCGAAGGCAATGATCGATCTCGACTCGAGGCCCTTGCCATCGAAGTCGGGGTGAGCGATCGCGTGAAATTTCTCGGCGCCATAGAACTGCAGACTTTGTTAGAGATTTACCGGGCCGCGGATCTATTCGTAATGCCATCCACGGGAGAAGGCTTCGGCGTAAGCTTCTTGGAAGCGATTGCTTGTGGCACTCCAGCGCTGGGCCTGGACGTGGCAGGAACGCGAGATGCGCTGGGGGATGGCAAGTTGGGAATGGCTGTCTCGGAGAACGAACTGCCAAGCGCGATCGCAAGGCTGCTCGAAAGTACATACTCTAATTCCGATGGTTTCGTGGCTGCAGTTCGTACGCGATTCGGTCAAGAGCAATTTGCGAACAACATGCGAAATGTAATCAATCGCCTCACCGAGGCCGCTTGAATTTGATTCTCATCGTACCAAAAGGGGCCTTTAGCACATGCAGGAACATATAAAAACCTACTCGCAGAAACTGACCTTTGCGCTGAGCATGAGTGCCATGGACAAGGTGGTGGACCTCGGCCAGGCTCTGCGCGAGGCGTGGAAACACGGCAAGAACGTCTATCTGTGCGGGAATGGTGGCAGTGCGGGTAACGCCAACCATTTGGCGAACGACTTCTTTTACGGCGCTGGGTTGAACAACGGTGGCGGATTAAAAGTTGAAGCGCTCAGCGCTAACCCTGCCGTGCTTACATGCCTTGCGAACGACCTCGGCTATGAAGAAATTTATGCAGAGCAGATCAGGGTCAAGGCCAATCCCGGGGACGTGCTTATCGTTTTGTCAGGCAGTGGAAATTCTCCGAATGTGGTGCGCGCCCTGGAGATGGGAAACGACAAAGGAATGAGGACTTTCGCCATTCTTGCTTTTTCGGGTGGCCATTGTAAGAAGATTGCTCAGCATCCGATCCATTTTGAAATTGATGATATGCAGGTCGCCGAAGATCTTCAGTTGATCATCGGCCACATGTGCATGCAGTGGCTTTGCGCTAATCCCGTTAATAATATCGACGTTCCTTCCGTTGTCTCAGCATTTGGGAAGGTCCAATAACCTCCTTCCCAGTCCCTCAATGCATCACTTTATTACTGGAGTGGCAGGCTTTATTGGGAGCCACCTCGCCGATCGCCTTATAGAAAGCGGAGCTCGCGTAAGTGGAGTCGACGATCTTTCTCTCGGCAAGCTGGATAATCTGAGTCATGCATGTACAAGCCCATGCTTCCGGTTTTTTCAATGCGATATAAGCGAACGGGACAACGCAATTGCATCCCTTCGGTCGGCTAGCGAATGGGGCGGTGCTGTGGACCTTATCTGGCATTTTGCAGCAAACAGCGACATTGGTGCTGGCGTCGCTGATGCCTCGATTGATTTTAAGAAGACATTGCAAACTACCTTTGCTGTTCTCGAAGGCGCCAAATCTGAACAGGTAAAGAGTATTGCCTTCGCCTCAACCTCTGCCGTATATGGGGAACGAGATGATCTGCTGACCGAGAATTCAGGCCCTCTCCTTCCAATTTCGAACTATGGCGCTACCAAGCTTGCCAGTGAGGCCCTACTGAGCGCAGCCGCTGAATCGTCCCTTGACCGAGTTTGGATATTCCGCTTCCCCAATGTAGTCGGTTCGCGTCCTACCCATGGAGCAGTCTACGATTTCGTCGCCCGGTTAGGCTCTCGCCCAGCTAGCCTTACCGTCCTCGGGAATGGATCGCAAACAAAGCCCTACCTCCATGTTTCGGAATTGATCGCGGCAATGGAGTTCATCGTTGGCCACGCCGCCGATCGCCGCAATGTATTCAACATAGGACCAAGTGGAGAAGGAACCAACGTGACTTTCATAGCCGAACAAGTGATTGCGCGCATGTCACCTGGAACCAAAATCGCGTACACCGGGGGAGATCGGGGCTGGGTCGGCGATGTCCCGCGCTTTCGCTACTCGACCGAACGGCTATCGAGCCTCGGCTGGCGGCCGAAACTGAGTTCAGACGAGGCCGTGTTGCGTGCGATTGATGAAATTACCGGGTTGAGTTCGATGACTGAACCCTCCTCAGAATGCGATCGCCTCAAATGATTAAACACGTCGCTATCATCGCGGGCGGACGCGGCGATCGTCTGATTTCCCTTGCTCGCGAATTGCCGAAGGTTTTGGTATCCGTCGGCGGCAAACCCGTGCTCCAGCATCAGCTCGAGCTGGCCGCTGCCGCGGGGGTCGAACATGCGACCCTCTTCGCCGGTTACCTGTCGGAACAGATTATTGAGTTCACTGGCGATGGATCGCGATTTGGGATTCATGTTCAAGTTTTGACCGAGAACGAACCGCTGGGAAACGCGGGCGCCCTACTGCAGTCCCTGGATCATTTGCCCGAGCACTTCTTTGTTTTCTATGGCGACCTAATGTTGGCTGTCGATCTTCAGCGACTCCAAAAACGCCATTTTGATTGCAAAGCCGATTTCACCATGATGGTTCATCCCAACGATCACCCTCAGGACTCCGATCTCGTAGAAACGGATGAAAATGACTGGGTGACGGCGATTCATGCCTGCCCTCATCCCGCGGATCGTTTCTTTCGCAACCTCGTGAACGCCGCGCTTTATGCGGTGCGACGGGAGGCGCTTCGGCCATGGGTAGGAGTTGTTGGGAAGAAGGACTTCACTCGAACGATCGTGTCGGGTCTGGCGGCAAACGGTGGGCGGGTCCTGGCCTACAGAACAGACGAATATCTGAAGGACATGGGTACACCGGGAAGATTGCAGAAAGTGGAGGCGGATTGGCAGGCTGGGAAAATCCAGTTGCATAAATCTGACCGCAGGCACCCGGCGATTTTCCTCGATCGCGATGGGACCCTGAACGTCGAGAAGGGACATTTGCAAAGGCCGGAAGAGCTTGAGCTGCTGCCGTGTGTGGGGGCTGCTTTGAAAGCGTTTCGCCAGGCGGGATACCGTCTTGTCGTTTTAACGAACCAGCCGGTCATTGCGCGCGGGGAGGCGACCGAAGCCGATGTGGCTGCCATTCACCGGAAACTGGAGTGGGAACTCGGCAAAGCCGGCGCTTATCTGGATGCAATCTATGTCTGTCCCCACCATCCGGACCGAGGCTTCGCGGGAGAGCGCTCCGAATTGAAAATCCGCTGCGAGTGCCGCAAACCGGGTACGAAACTTTTCGAGCAGGCATGCCACGACTTACAACTTGATCCCACCAGCTCCTGGATGATCGGCGATCAAACGAGGGACATCGAGATGGCACGCAGGGTTGGCTTGCCATCGATTCTCATCAGCACGGGATCGGGGGGAAGCGATAAACAGTTCTCAGCAACGCCCGACTCCATCGCAAGTGATCTGATGGCCGCTTTTGACTTCGTTCTGCAACAGAGAGAACTCATCTCGCGGTGATTATTTCGCAGACACCGCTGCGCGTCAGCTTCCTTGGTGGCGGTTCCGATTTGCCGTCCTACTACCGGCGCAATGGAGGCGCAGTTCTTTCCGTTGCTATCGATCAGTCAGTTTACGTCACGGTAAGCCGGAAGTTTGACGACGCCGTTCGAGTCAGCTATTCGCGCACCGAGGAGGTAGCCCACGCCTCAGAGGTCGAACATCCGCTTGTTCGCGAAGCGCTTGCGCTACTGGGGATTGAGGGTGGGATTGAGATTACCTCGGTCGCCGATATTCCGGCCCGCGGAACAGGTCTGGGCTCTTCCAGTTCCTTCACGGTTGGACTCCTGAATGCTTTGCACGCACATTGCGGTCGTCACGCAACCGCCGACAGGCTGGCGGAGGAAAGCTGCCTGGTCGAAATCGAACGCTGCGGGGAACCGATCGGCAAGCAAGACCAATACGCAGCAGCGTTCGGGGGTTTTAACTTCATTCGATTCCATCCCGACGACACGGTTGAAGTCACAAAGATGGTTTGCCCCCCATCACTGGTCGCTGAACTCCAATCCCGGCTGATCTTCTTCTATACGGGTGTTACCCGCTCGGCATCGCCCCTCTTGCGGCAGCAGTCAGCCCACGTCTCCGGCCCCGGCGCGAAGTCGGACGCGACCTTGCATCTGGCGGAACTTGCCGAGCAGGCGTTTTCCGAGATTTGTAGCGGAAAACTAGAGTCTCTGGGGCCGATGCTTCACGAAGCGTGGCACACGAAAAAGCAAATCACGGATGGAATCAGTAACGATCTCATTGACCAAGCATACGACGCGGCGATTCGCGCCGGTGCCGAAGGGGGCAAACTTCTGGGAGCCGGCGGCGGGGGCTTTTTGATGTTTCTCGCTCCAGCGGAGCGGCACGATTGCATTCGGATGGCGCTTCGGCCTATGCGGGAGACGCCATTTCGATTTGTTCCCCACGGCAGTCGCATCATATTTGTCCACTGAGGATCCAAGTTGGCAACCGGCGAAGTGATTATCGAGTGCGGACGGTCTGAAAAGAACTACTGGCGCGATCTGTGGCGCTACCGCGAACTGTATCAGGTGCTTACCTGGCGCGACTGCGCGGTGCGTTACAAGCAAACCGTCCTCGGCGTCGGATGGGCCGTCATTCGTCCCGTGCTCGCGATGCTCATCTTCACAGTCATCTTTGGCCGAATCGCCAAGTTGCCCAGCGACGGCGCCCCATATTCGCTGATGGTTTTTGCCGGAATGTTGCCGTGGACGTTTTTTGCAACAGGATTGTCGGAGGCGTCAAATAGCCTGATTGCGAATACTGCACTGGTCAGCAAAGTATATTTTCCGCGAATCATTATGCCGACAGCGACCATCACGGCTGCTTTCGTCGATTTCTTTATCGGTCTATTCATTCTCGCGATCATGATGACCTGGTATCAAGTTGTGCCATCCTGGCGAATTCTGCTACTGCCAGTTTTTGTTTTGCTGGCATTCCTGGCGGCTCTGGGCCCGAGCCTATGGGTGACGGCGGTGAACGTTAAATATCGCGATTTTCGCTACGTCATTCCATTTCTGGTTCAGTTCGGACTGTACGTCTCGCCGGTAGGCTTCACCTCGAGCGTCGTGCCGCACAAATGGCGGTTGCTGTACTCGCTGAACCCGCTGGTGGGAATCATCGACGCATTTCGCTGGTGTGTTTTGAGAAGCAGCACCGATTGGTCCGGAGTCGGCATAAGTGTGGCAGTTGTGGTGGTGTTGCTGTGGCTGGGTATCCGGCAGTTCAGAAAATTGGAGAAGAGCTTCGCTGATCTGATTTAGCCGCTTGTCTGCGCGGAATTCCCGACTCCTCGTACGCCTTATGTCAAACGAAGTTGTAATCAAGGTTGAAAACCTCTCGAAGAGCTATCTGATTGGGCACCAGATGCGCAACGGTGGTAATCAGGAATCTTTTCGAGAGGCGGTGGGCCGGCATGCGCGGAGCATTGCGACCGCCGCGCTCGACATGGCCCGCGGGCGGCAGATCGTGCAGGGCACTGAGATTGAGGAGTTCTGGGCCTTGCACGACGTTTCCTTCGAGGTCCATCGCGGCGAGGTGCTGGGCATCATCGGCCGAAACGGAGCAGGGAAGAGCACGCTGCTCAAAATCCTCAGCCGCATCACCGAGCCAACCAGTGGTCGCGCGACGATTCGCGGGCGCGTCGCCAGCCTCCTGGAAGTCGGAACGGGCTTCCATCAGGACCTGACCGGTCGCGAGAATATCTACCTGAATGGAGCAATTCTTGGTATGAGCCGGGCGGAAATTAAGTCGAAGTTCGATGAGATCGTGGATTTCGCCGAAATCGAGAAGTTCCTCGATACCCCGGTCAAGCGCTACAGCTCAGGAATGTATGTGCGCCTTGCGTTCGCCGTGGCGGCCCATCTGGAACCGGAGATCCTGATTATCGATGAGGTACTCTCGGTCGGCGACGTGGTCTTCCAGAAGAAATGTCTAGGCAAGATGCAGAGCACGGCGAATTCGGGAAAGACCGTGCTGTTTGTGAGCCATAACATGCAGACGGTCGCCGGTCTCACAGAGCGCGCAGTGCTGCTGCACGGTGGCCGGGTGGTGGCAATCGGTCGATCCGCGGACATCATCGAGCAATATCTTGCGTCGCAGTTGACAGATGACACGGTCTACCGGAAGGCTGCAAGCGGAACTCGGCCCGAAATCACCCGTGTTGAGTTGCACACGAGTAGTCCTGGCCAGCTGCAGCAGTTCGGTAAGCCCATGAGCATCGACATTGAGATTTCAACGCCCGAGCAAATCCCGAATTCGGCGATCTCATTTCAGATCATGACCAGCGGCCATCAAGCGGTGTTGCACGTCCTGAATCTGGACGCGGAAGTCCCGATGCTGCGGTCGGCTGGCACGCATCGACTTAGTTGCGTGTTCCCGCGGCTCCGTCTCTATCCTGGGAACTATTACTTGGATTGTTACTTTGGAGCGAGTGAACCGCGGCGAGTGTTCGAAGCACCACACCAAATCTGTCCGTTCGAAGTGGCGGTGCTGGACGAAGTTCGTGACTTCTATTGGTACCCGAACAACGCCCTGTACGTCGAAGACGTCGAGTGGACTTCGCAACTGTTACCGGCTGACGAGACTAGGGCTTCGGTTCTTCAATCTCAGCTTGGACCTCACGAGTGAACCAGGAATTCTTCTGCGAGCAGGTATGACGACACCCACATTGGAATCGGTTCAGGCGTACTACGATGAGCGTGTCGAGGGCAAGCTTCGTGATTTCACCGACGCAAATCCTCGAATCGAAGCAGCGATTCAACTGCTGGCTGAATGGGCTCTGCCGAAGCCGTCGCGGATATTGGAGATCGGCTGTGGCATCGGAGCAACTTGTTGGAGGATGGCTCGAGCATGGCCAGAAGCCGAGGTGGTGGGCGCGGACGTCAGCCCCTTGTCCATCGAAGTTGCGAAGACGTGCTTTCAGCGTCCCAATCTCAACTACCGGGCGGGGTTGATCACAGAAGGTGTTCTTGACGGCGGATTTGATCTGATGCTGCTCATGGACACATATGAGCACATTGCGCTGGGTGATCGGGCTACGCTTCACGCGGCGATTCGATCGCTTTTATCGGACGACGCCAGGCTCGTCATGACGGTTCCTACGCCAGCCGTGCTGAACCACGCGCGCACAACCAACCCGTCGGACCTTCAGCCCGTTGATGAAGACGTAATGCCAGCGGACATCCTAGTTCTTGCCAAAGAAACCGGCACTCAACTGCTCTACTACAGGGAGATAGGAATCTGGAATTATGGAGACTATGCGCATGTGGTGCTCGGCTGTTACCAGCACTTAGCTCATGTAGGTTTGCGCGAATACAGACCCGGAGGCCTTGCGGCTCTCGAACAACGTGTCAATCGAATGCTTGGCAGGAGCGAGGCTCAATCAACGGGACGCAACGATTATCTTGGTTCGGACGTTCTTCGTCCTTCGCCGCGCAACATTGGTGCGCGTTTTAGGGTGACGGCCCGCGAACGCCAGCGCCTTGCATCTTCATGGTTTCAACGGAACCGCGGAGAAACCGGGTCTTAAAAACCCCCTGGGTGCGCTCGAAGCAAAAGAAGCGTGATTGACTATCTGGCGCCTCGGTGCAGGCCATCGACTCTAGACAGCTATGTAAATGTCTGCCTCCTCCTTAAGGCTGTCCAGAGCGCGCTCAGCAACTTTAAGGGCGAGGTTTTGGACGTCGGCTGTGGGCGCATGCCGTATAAGAGTCTGATCCTTTCCGCTCAGAGCCGAGCGACTCACTATATTGGTCTGGACCTCCCGACGGACAATTACGATCCGCCCGACCTTTCGTGGAATGGACAGACGATTCCTCTACCGGACCGCAGTGTGGACAGTGCCATGCTCACCGAGGTGCTTGAGCATTGTCCTGACCCGAAAGCCGTGATGAAGGAAGTACATCGTGTCTTACGGCCAGGCGGGTTCTTGTTCTTGACAGTGCCGTTCATCTGGCCAATCCACAATGTGCCCGATGACGAGTTCCGCTATACCCCTTTTTCCCTGCGCCGGATTCTGGAAACGGCAGGCTTTTCAGATGCGCGGATCGAAGCAACCGGCGGGCGGCACGCGGTGCTGGCGGTGATATTGGGGCTTTGGGTTCGACGGCGTCCGCTTACATCGCGCGTCCATGTTGCAACGAAAGCTGTTCTCTCTGTTCTGCTTTGGCCCGTCATCCGGTTGCTTTTGAAAATGGACGAGCGTCCTGAACAGCTGACCGAAAGTACTCTGCTCGTTGGCCTCAGCGTCTCCGTCCACAAGGCGTCATGAAATCTATACTCGCCGTCTTCGCCTTCGACCTGGGCGCATCGTTTATCGATCGGCATATCAAGGAGATCTTGCCCGGAAGGACTGTAGCAGTCGGAATGTACGGCCCTCTCCCAATAGCTGACTTATTCCCGGTGTCATGCCCAGTCTTTCTCCTCGACCGCTGGACACGGCGCCTTTCCGTTCGCCTGGCGCGTCGAGCCTGTATACCCGAAGATCGACTTCGTGACGACGCCGTGGCGCGATTCCTGCGCCGGCATGGCGTTACAGCGGTCCTCGGAGAATTTCTCGATCAGTTCTTGGATTTCGTTCCGCTGCTGGACCGGATGGGGTTACCGTATGTCGTACAGGGGCATGGGATCGATCTGAGCGCTGCTCTGCGCAAACCCGGGATGTCTGAGCGATACCTCGCCTATACGTCTGCGAGGGCAATCCTGACCCGCTGCGAGTTTCACCGCCGACGGCTCATCGAGCTTGGCCTGCCTGCTGAAAAGATCCACTCAAACCCCGGAGGCGTGGATGTCCCTGCTGAGCCGCCGCAACGTAGATCCTACGCCAACAAGCGATTTCTAGCCATTGGTGTCATGGTGCCCAAGAAGGGCCCCATCTACCTGCTCGAGTCCTTCCGCCTCGCCGCGGCGCAGGATCCTGACATCAGTCTTGACTTCGTGGGTGGGGGGCCGCTGTTCCCGGCCGTGCGCCAGTTTGTTGAAGCTTGTGGTTTGGCCGATCGGGTCCGCCTGCACGGTTTCGCGTCGGAGGAAACCAAGCGCCGCTTGCTGCGTGAATGCGGCGTGTTCGTTCAGCACAGCCTCACTAACCCTGAAACGGGCGATGAGGAGGGGCTTCCAGCCGCGATCCAAGAAGCGATGGCCCACGGTATGGCTGTTGTAAGCACTCGCCATTCAGGGATTCCTGAAGCGGTTGTCGAAAACGTCACCGGTTTGCTAGTGGATGAGCGCAACGTCCAGGACATGGCGAAAGCGTTCCTCCAGGTAACATCATCTGCCTTAGATCTTGGTAAGGCCGGCCATCGCCGCGCCGCTGCGGAGTTTGCAACGCATCACGAACAGAGCCGTTTGAGTCATTGGCTTTTTCATCGCGATCCTGAGGGCTCCACAATGCCATGATCGTCATCGTCGACTACGGTCTGGGTAACCTCAGGTCGATCCTCAATATGCTCGACCGTGGTGGGATCGAGTGCGCGATTTCGAGCGACCCCGGCCAGCTACGTGCGGCCTCAAAGCTTATTCTTCCCGGCGTCGGCCACTTTCGATTTGGAATGAAGTCCTTGCACGAACGGGGCTTGGTTGAAGTGCTGAATGAGAGGGTCCTTGCAGCGCGCGTGCCGATCCTCGGAATTTGTCTTGGCGCGCAACTTCTCGGCAGGGGAAGCGAGGAAGGCGACTCCTCTGGCCTCAGCTGGGTGCCCATGGACACAGTGGGGTTCGACAAGACCCAGATGCAGCATGGCGAAAAGGTGCCGCATATGGGATGGGTGGCTACTACACACACAGAATGTGCATTATTTCAAGGGATGAGCCAGCCCTCGCGATTTTACTATGTTCACTCGTACCATTTCCGCTGTGACGATCCCAGCACGGTGGTGTGCACCGCTGAGCACGGGTATCGCTTCGCATCCGGTGTCGCATTCGGCAACATCCTCGGTGTGCAGTTCCACCCGGAAAAGAGTCATGTTTATGGCCAGCGTTTGCTGAAGAATTTCGCCTCCATGAATTTCACAGAATGACGCGCATACGAGTGATTCCTGTCCTCCTTCTTGCGCGGCGCGGCATGGTCAAAACCGAAGGCTTTGCGCGACCCCGTTATCTCGGAGATCCCATCAATGCGGTGAAGATCTTCAGTGAAAAGATGACCGATGAGTTGATACTGCTAGACATCGAGGCGACGGCGAAGGGGCGCGTGGATTTCGATTGGCTCGAGGATATTGTCAGCGAGGCATTCATGCCCATCGCCTACGGCGGAGGTGTCGACTCGATCGGACAGTGTGAGCAGCTTTTCAGACGCGGCGTCGAAAAAATTGTTATCAACACGGCGGCATGCGAGCAGCCCCAATTGATCGCGGACATGGCAGAGCGTTTTGGCTCCCAAAGTGTGGTCGTTTCCATCGACGTCCGCCGAAACCTTTGGAAGCAAGAGAAGGCCTATATCAAGGGCGGCAGGAAAGAGACGAAATTCAGTCCTGTTGACCTTGCGAGGAAATCTGAGGATTTGGGCGCAGGGGAGATCTTTCTTACATCCATAGAACGAGAAGGGACATTTGAGGGCTATGACGTTGAACTGCTCCGTTCGGTTTGCAGCGTCGTTGGTGTCCCCGTAATCGCAAATGGCGGCGCAGGGAGTATCAAGGATTTTGAGCAAGCCGTCGTGGGCGGGGGGTGCAGTGCCGTCGCGGCTGGCAGCATGTTTGTTTTCGCCGCAAAAGGGGAAGGCGTCTTGATAAGCTATCCGTCAGAGTCCGAACTACAGGAACATTTCTGGTCCCACCTGACAAAGGCATCTCAGTACGGATCGAACAACGATTCGGGATGCTCCAGATGAAAATCGTCACAACATCGCGGGCAAGCGAAATGGGTGTACAACGCTTGCCGTTTTCGAGGCCAAGAAAGAAATTCCGCTTTACCGAGCTCCTTCCCCGCTCTGCTGGCTCATCACAGTAACCTTTTCAACACCAACGCGATTTTTCACTATCCATCCCGCTGAGTGAGTCTGTTTTCGGAATAGATGCATGGAACATGTTGCAGGCATTAGGGTTATGCTGAGAGAGGCCACGACCGTAGACGAAGGTTTGGCAGAAGTTGTCCGAAAGATTGTCCAAAAGATTGGTAAACATTTGTAAACGTGCTAGATTGACCTGCGCCGAAGGCTTGGTTCCAGGCCCATCACAATGGCATCGTGACATGGGTTGCTCACGGCAACGTTTCCGCATCTTTTGCCACTCGCGATGCTTCTTTTTTTGATGTACTGGCAACTGTCGTGGTTCTCGGCCACTAAGCACGCTCTACATCGCTCTCTTTACACTTCGGCCTCATCCTGTTGCCGGGGGGGCTGTTTGTATCGGGAGGTTCGCCTGGCTTTCGCACGTCTGCACGAAAACTCTGATGGACACACACTGATCCGGATATGTCGTTTTACGAAAATGGAGTTAGTAACTCAGTGGTAGGCGAGGAAAACAAACGAAGCGAAGTCACGTTTGCGTCCATGGCCTTGCGGGTTTGCACGAAGACCGTAATGGATAACACCGACCCCGATATCGTGTTTGACATGGATGGGGTCAGCAACTGGTGGCATGACTACCAAGCGATTTTGAAGACCCGGCCCAGCCAGGAGCGGCGCGCCGAACTGCTTGAGGAGTCGTTACGCAAGATCAAAGGGGCCGGAAAAGGCAAGAAGTACGACTGCATCCTGGGACTGAGCGGTGGCGTGGACAGCTCCTACATGGCCTATCTGGCGAAGGAGTGGTCTCTGCGACCGCTGGTTGTGCACTTCGACAATGGTTGGGACGACGAGTTGGCAGTCGGGAATATCGAGACAATCGTCAAGAAACTCGGATTTCCGCTGCATACCTTTGTCATGAATTGGTCGGAATTCCGGGATCTGCAGCGGGCCTACTTCAAGGCTTCGGTTCTCGACCTGGACGTACCCGCCGATCACATGATTTTTGGGGCGCTGAACAAGACTGCGCATGAGCAGAAAATCCAGTATATTCTATCTGGAAACAACCTTGCGACCGAGTGGCTCCTACCGCGCGCCTGGTATTACTCGAAATTCGATCTTGTGAACCTAATGGGCATTCATCGGGCTTTCGGCAAACTTCCGTTGCGGTGCCTACCGAAACTGGGCGTTTGGCAGAGGCTGTATTATCAGCGAGTCAAGCTTATCCAGGATGTGAAGATCCTCGACCTGATTCCCTATCAGAAGATGGAAGCCAAACGGTTCTTGATCGACGAGTTTGGATGGAGAGACTACGGCGGAAAACACTACGAGTCCGTGTTCACTCGCTTTTATCAGGGTTACATCCTGCCGACCAAATATGGCATCGACAAGCGCAAAGCGCATCTTTCCAATCTCATTTGTAACGGAGAGATCACGCGCGAGCAAGCGTTGGAAGAATTGTCAAGGCCCGCCGACGATCCAGGCAGGCAGCAGGCCGATAAACGTTACGTTGCCAAAAAGCTGGGTTGGTCCGAAGCGCAGTTCGAGGATATTCTGGCGCTGCCTCCTCGATCGCACGAGGAATTCGGCACAGACGCGCTGCAAGCCAGGCTGGCGGACGTAGCGACAAGATATTGTCAGCCCTTTGCAAGGCTCGGCAGGGCGCTCTTGAATCACTGAGTGCGACGACCTTCCTCGAATGCTGAGTTTGTCAGATCTGAAGCGCAAGACAAAGCGTGTATTACATCGACTGCGCACGCCAATCTGGCCTGAGGAAATGCGGACGACCCTCAATCAGCTCATCGGGGACGGCAGCGAGATTCTCTTTGTGCACGCGTCGCTGTCCAGTTGCGGGCGTTTCACAGCAGGTCCGGGTGACATTTTGTGCGGACTCCGCGAATTCTGCGATACGCTTGCGTTTCCTACACAGACCTACTGTTATCCGTCATCGCCAGATGAGGCTGGGCCTCTGTTTGACCCTGAAACCACACCGTCCAAGACAGGTCTCTTGACCGAGATTTTCAGGATGCGGACCGGAACTCTCAGGAGCATACACGCAACCCACTCACTTGCAGCGTCAGGCGCTCTGGCAGAAGAAATCTGCGCCGGGCATTATCGGCACGACACACCCTGTGGCGCGGGCACTCCCTACAGCCGTCTAGTGCAGCGACGAGCCGGGGTTTTGTTGTTCGGGGTGACATTTCACTCCTATACGCTCTTTCATACAGCTGAGGACGCGTCGGGAAGCGAATTTGCCTACGAGCACGGAACGTTAGATCGGCTTCGCGTCGTCGACGAACGTCGAGAACAACGTGACTGCTGGTCAAGGCGCCAATCCAGGGTGCCCCGCCGCTTTCAGGAAGCCGGCGGTTTGCTGGAAAGCGCCGGACTAGCGCGCCGACTCACTCTCGGGCGGGCTGACTTGCTATACGTTCCTGACTGCTCCCGAGCCCATGACTTACTGGTGGAGCGCTTAAGGAAGATGCCAGATTTCCTATATCGGTCATGCACGAGAAGTTTGCAGTAATATCATCGGTCAAAATCTCGTGAGCATGAGTGTCGTGGCACGTTACTATGGTTGCTTATCAAAACGCACAAGCCTTACGAGCAACGGCCCAAGCACCGCGCTCGCTAGCCTGAGCAACTCTGTCCAGAAGCCATGATCAACGCCAGACTTGCGGTCTTTACTTCGCAGCTTGGCGCATCGTTCATCAATCGGCATGTTGAGGACCTGCTGCCGGGTCAGACGGTAGCAGTGGCGCGGCATGGCGGCCATCCACTGGGTGGATTCTATGAAGCACCTTGTCCGGTCCTCTTCCTCGATCGCTGGGCAGCCGGTCTGCCCGTTCGTCTGGCCCGGCGATTGCGTGTGCCAGAGGTGAGACTGCGTGATGCTTCGGTCGAACGCTTTTTGCGTCGGCATGGTGTGACCGTGGTCCTGGGCGAATTTCTCGACCAATTTGTGGATTTCGTTCCGCTCCTAGATCGGATGGGATTGCCATATGTTGTGCAAGGCCATGGGGTCGACGTGAGCGCTGCGCTGCGCGAACCGGGCATGGCCGCGAGATACCTCGCCTACAGGTCAGCACGGGCGGTTCTGACACGCTCCGAGTTTCACCGGCAACGGCTGATCAATCTTGGTTTGTCTTCCGAACAAGTCCAGGTAAATCGCGGTGGCGTCGATGTTCCTGCCCAAGCACCGAAGCGCGCATTCGGCCACAAGCGCTTTCTCGCCATCGGACGCATGGCGCCCAAGAAAGGCCCGATCTATCTCCTCGAGTCGTTCCGCCGTGCAGCAACGCAAGACCTCGAGATTACCCTTGATTTCATCGGCGACGGCCCGTTGTTTCCCGCAGCGCGCCAGTTTGTGGACGCCTGCCAGTTGGGAACCCGCGTGTGTCTTCACGGACTAGCGTCCGAGGAAACCAAGCAACGGCTGCTCCTGGAATGCGATGTGTTCATCCAACACAGCATCACGGATCCCGACACGGGAGACGAGGAGGGGCTCCCCGCCTCCATTCAAGAAGCAATGGCGCACGGTCTGGCTGTCATAAGCACCCGTCACGCGGGAATTCCGGAGGCTGTGGAGGAGGGTGTTACCGGGTGGCTTGTGGACGAGAGGGATGTGGAGAAGATGACTATCGCGATCCTCAAGGCGCCCCTATCTGCTTCAGTTTTGGGTAATGCAGGACGCCTTCGAGCAGCCTCGGACCACGCCTGGCCAGCAGAAAGGAGCCGCTTGATCCATTGGCTGGGCGATTGGAGTAAGGCGAGCACGATTCAGCCCATAGCGGTGTGCGAGAAGGTGCGGTAGTGCAAGGCTCAAAAATCTCATGATTAGAGTTGGCATCGTTGGAACAGGCTTGATCGCGAAGGAACACGCCCAAGCAATCTTAATGGTTCGGAACACCACTAGCTTGGTCGCCGCGGCCGATATTGATTCTGGGAGGCTTGAGGCGTTCTGCGGTTCCTTCCAGGTGCCGCGTCGTTATCAAGCCGCGGACGATCTGATCGCGCACCCTGAGGTCGACCTTGTTGCGATCACAACCCCGCCGGCCGTCCATGAAGAATTTGTAGTGGCAGCGCTTGAAAATGGCAAATGTGTGTTCTGCGAAAAGCCCCTCGCTCACTCTTTAGCAAGCGCCGTTCGCATCGCACAGGTCGAAAGTCGTCATCGCGGGCGGCTTGCGGTCAGCTACCAAGTACGCTACGAGCCATCGTTTCGCCGATTGATATGGCTGTGTAGAAACGGTTGGATCGGAGAAATTCAGTCTGCTCGGATTGAGAGGCACAGTTACGTTCCGCACGCCAATCACGGCAAGGGCGGATGGTGGGGATCATGGAAGGTAGCCGGAGGTGGTGTTCTCGCGACGCAACTGATTCATGAGTTGGATCTCTTGTTGCTTGTGATGGGTCGGCCCGTATCGGTTACAGCGAGTATGGATACTCGCTATACAGAGATCGAGTCGGAAGACTATGTTGAGGCGACCATCCGATTTGAAAACGAAAGCACCGCGCGTTGCGTCGCATCTGTTAACTCGGGTCGAGTCGGCGGTGGCTTCACCATTCAGGGAAGCAACGGGACAGTCGGCCTCCCCTGGAACTTCACAATCAAAGACCCGACTCTTGTTCCCAAAGCCATAGCAGAGCTTGATAGGGCAATGCCTGACACGCGCCCTCCATCTTCATCCCTCGCCGGCCGTGGTGCGCGTTTTGTTGGTAGGCGACTGGGTGTCAATGCCAAGCCGGCGTTGACGCCACACGCCCTGCTTTATCAGAAGATTGCACGTAACATGGAGAGCGGCGATCCACTTCCAATTCCGCCGACTGAAGCGATGGGCTCGCTGGAGTTGTGTTTTGCCGCATACGAATCCGCACTCACCGGAAAAGAAGTCAGAATCCCGCTGGGTCCCACAAGTTCGGTCTATTGTGGCGTGCTGAAGGAAGACTACGACGCGCGTAAGGGCTCTTGGAAGAAATCAGAGGGGACGGCAAGCCGAACCGTGAGAAGGATCGGAAACAGTATTGTCGTGCGCGTAGGCCTTGTCGGGCTCGATACCTCTCATGCCTCCTCGTTCACGGGCATTCTGCATAATCCCAATGATCCATTTCACATTCCCGGTGCAAGGGTGGTCGCCGCCTACCCGGGTGGCTCGCCCGACATGCCGGTCAGTATTTCCCGCGTGGCCGGTTTTACGAGTGAGTTGAGAGACACTTATGGCGTGCGGATTGTGGAATCACCTGAGGACGTGGCCGAGGCGTGTGATGTCGTGTGTATCCTCGCATCTGACGGCCGCGTTCACCCGGCTTTGTTCCGTGCCGTCAGTGGTTGCGGCAGATCGGTCTTTGTGGACAAACCATTCGCGGTATCGCTCCACGACGCGCAGTACATGTTTACCGTTGCCGCAGAAAGTAGCACACGGGTTTTCGCTAGCTCAGCCTTCCGCTATGCAGACGGCCTGGTCAACGCGCTGAATTCGATCCGTGAGTCAGGGGAGCGGGTGAAAACATGCTCGGTGCGCTACTGGTTGCAGATTCAAGAGTCGCAAGGTCGTTATTTCTGGTACGGGATTCATGCATCCGAGATGCTGCTGGCCGTCATGGGCAAAGGCGTACGCGAGGTCGAGGTTTCCCAGCAAGGCGATCCGGATACGATTAACGTGTGGCATGAAGACGGACGGCACTCCTCTCTAGTCGGATCGCAAAATGACGGGACTTTTCACGTCCGCATTGAGACAGACAAGCGGACGTTGGAGGTGGGCCTCGGTCCATCGATTCCGTCGCTCGCGGCGCGCGTGCTCGCGGCTGCTCTCGATGTGCTAACTCAGGGACAGTTCCCGCGACTGTGGAATGCGACCGCGGTCGGGTCCGTGTCGGGGAACCGGCCAGGACGTGCCTTCGATCCCGATGACCAAGAGACCTCGGAGGTTGTCGGTCTGCTGGACGCGGCGCAACGCAGCCACTCTTCAAAAGAGAGAGTCCCCGTCGAGCGGATCGCCGTGCTTTCTCTATAGCCAGCCAAAAATCGAGCGAAAATGAGCCCTATGCAGTTAAAACAGCAAACGATACGTGTCATTCGGCGGTTACTCGACCTGCTCGACATCGACGGTGCCTTGATCAAGGCGATGATACGCAAGCCGCAAGCAGTCCACGGTGGTCCTCGTGCACGGCGATGGCCATGGCCGCGCCGACGCCATTTCGACAAGCGGGAAAAGCGAGCCGTCATGCAACTACTGGATCGGGAGATCCGGAAAGGCGGTGCGGTCATATATGGCGGACCGGAGGCCAAAGCGTATTGCCGGGCGTTCGCTGATTATCTCGGAGGCGGCTATGCCGCGGCGGTGAACTCCGGCACAAATGCAGTTTATGTGGCTTTGAGGGCACTTGACCTAGAACCCGGGAGCGAGGTAATCGTTCCTGCGATAACGGATGCAGGCGGCACGATGCCGGTCGCATTGCTAAATTGCATTCCTGTTCCGGCGGACTCTCAGCCGGGATCGTTGAACACATCGGCGGACCAAATTAGGGACGTACTGACAGACCGTACGGCGGCGATTCTTGTCGCACATCTAACAGGGCACCCGGTAGATCTCGATCCGATTCTGGATCTTGCTAGAGAACGAAACATCCCTGTGATTGAGGATTGCGCGCAGGCTCATGGGGCGCTCTACAATGGCCGGATGGTGGGAACCTTCGGTGCTATATCGGCCTTCTCTACTATGTTCGGGAAACACCACGCCACCGGTGCTCAGGGCGGGGTCGTGTTCACAAAGGAGACCCTCCTCTTCGCGCGGGCGCGGCAAGTCATAGATCGCGGCAAGCCGTTTGGCACGCTAGGCAATCCAACGAACGTGGTTGCTTCGCTGAACTTCAACCAGGATGAGATCAGCATGGCGATTGGCCGGGTGCAGTTGGAGAAGCTTCCCGGCGCTCTTCGAGCGCGGCGGAACTTCGCCGATCTGGTCGCGCGCGGCCTGCAAGGTGTGAAAGGCGTTTCATTCGTTGGTGATGCCCCAGGCTGTTCCGGCACCTACTGGTTCCTCTGTCTTTTCGTCGATCGAGCGGATCTGAACTGCGACTCTCGGCAATTAGCTACTGCGCTCGAACTCGAGGGGATCGGTGGCGTGCATCTAGGGTACCCCTTCATTCCGACAGACCAGCCATGGCACCGCGACGCCGTGGTTTTCGGTACGAGTGGCATGCCTTGGTCATTGCGGCAACCCTCGCGGCCACAACACTTCGAGCTGCCCAATGCACATGCGGCCAACCAGTCGATCGTACGAGTCGACGTTCATGAATCACTGGGAGCAGCAGAAGCGCGGGATTTTGTGGTGGCAGTCAAGAAAGTCGCTCAGTATTACCGAGCATCCAAACGATCAGCTGCCTCGGTGGACGCGGAAGAAACCATAGGTTCCACTGCGTGAGAGCCGTTCCCCCTGCAGATCAACGCCGGATGAATGCAATTGTGCGTGTCGCTACTCCGAGCAGGAATCGAAGTCAAGTTGGAAATCTGCTCGAAATCAGGCCACATTCTTTAAGTAGTTAAGGAAACAAAATAGGTCTAATCCGAGTAGTCCTCACGTACGCAGTTGTGTTCAATTATTCGGGCCACGTGGCACCCTCGGGACTTTCGAAGGCGCGACCATGTACTGCATCTGATACTTTAACGCGTCAGCTGCCGCTCCACACAAAACGATCCGTGGGCGAACTTCCGTGGTCGCGGGGTGTTCAATTGCAGAAGGCTGGTCAGGTATGAGCGTAGCGCCTGCCGTGTCTGTTATCACTCCTACTAAGAACCGACTGCAGCTTTTGAAGGAGGCACTGGATTCAGTGCAGAGTCAAACCTTTAGCAACTGGGAACATATCGTCGTAGACGACGGTTCAGATGATGGGACCTGCGAGGAAGTCAGCAGACGCATGAAAACCGATTCTCGAATTCGCTACGTGCGACGCTCGGGCGACAAAAAAGGTGCCAACGTGTGCCGCAATATCGGCATCGCTGAGAGTTCTGCTGAGTTCATCATTTTTCTCGATTCGGACGACTTGCTTCGACCCCAATGTCTGAAGCGTCGTGTCGAGACAATGGACCGAAATGTGAGTCTTGATTTTTGCGTATTCCGCGCTGGGGTCTTTGTAGAATCCGTCGGAGATCTGAATCGCCTCTACCATCAGCAGGATCCGGGCGACGACTTGCTGCGCTTCCTTACTCACGAGTGCGTCTGGGAGGTCTCGGGGCCGATTTGGCGACATGCTTTTCTCGATAAGATCGGGGGTTTTGACGAGACACTACTCAGCATGCAGGACTTGGAGCTGCATGTGCGTGCTCTGTGCGCGTGCGCCAAGTACATCTGTTGTCTCGACGTTGATCACGATATTCGGGGTCAAAATGATGTTACTAAGACAAGCGTGCGACATTTTCAGGATCCGACCTATGTTGACGCAGCCGAGAGGGTACAGGCCACGCTCCTTGACACGACGACGAAGAGCGGTCTGCTCACGTGGAGCCGGCAGCGAGCGCTCCTGGGACTTACTTTCGGAGTGGCCGAATCTTGCGTGAGGGTGAAGAGTCTTGGTCACGCATTGAATAAGTGGAATCGAGGCTGCCGACGACAGCAAGCCCCCTTGCACTTGCAGCTGGGTGGATTACTGATGCTTTGCGCGGTGCGAACAGGGACAATGCCGGACGGAGTTTGCCCACGACTGGTCAACAAGTGGAAGGGCTGGGTGCGGTTCCGGCAAGAGCCGGCGCTGTTGGAAGGAGCACAGGGGGGGTCGGACAAGACCTCCGATGACTGTGCGGCTTAGGGAGGCGCTGCTTAATTTGCTCGGACTCGGCGACCCGGCTCACCCTTTCATCATTCGAGCGCATCGACTGCGAAGGGCTATCCTTCGTTCTGATGAGCGCCTCCGCAATGATTATCTTTACAAAACAGCGATGCCGAAGTTGCACATCGGCGGTGGCTGGCGCCGATTGGGCGGATGGCTAAATACCGACATCGAGCTGGTTCCGGATGTTATGCGCATGGACGCAACGGAGCTGTTCCCCTTTTCGGATAAGATTTTCCACTACGTCTACACTGAACACATGATCGAGCACGTACCCTATCTAAAAGGGGCATACATGTTGCGGGAGTGTCACCGGGTCATGCGGGAAGGCGGCGTGATTCGAATCGTTACGCCCGATCTTGCGGCCATTCTAGGGTTGTATCGGAGCGATCTGCGCGCCGATCAGCAAGAATACCTAACGTGGTTCTGCAAAACGTTCGTTCGACAAGAATGTCCATTCAGCGCTGCGGCCGCCATCAATGCCATGTTCCGTCAGTGGGGACACCAGTTCCTTTACGACGAGGAGACGTTGAGGGAGACGATGCGAGCTGCGGGATTCAGATCGGTTGAGCGATTTGCGTTGGGAGAGAGCCGTCATTTTGACCTGCAAAATGTCGAAAACCAGGAACGCTACCCCGCCGGGTTGCTCAATTTTGAGAGCGTAGCCTTGGAGGGCCTCAAGTAAGACGGGCCGTTCAGTTGGCAGACGGAAGTACGAAAGACCGCACTCAGATGGTCGATTGCGTATACATTGCGGCTTGCGCACGGGATGCGCGCCTTGCGCGTATTTGCGTTGCCAGCATTCGATTCTTCTATCCCGATGTTCCTATTCGCCTTCTGGCTGGCGACATCCTGCAGCGAGGACTGGCAGACGAGTTGAATCGATATTGGAGAGTGGAGTTGGCGGAACTTCCCCGAGGTGATTTTGGATGGGGCTTGGTAAAGCTCGAACCGTTGTTCGGCCCAGCCGGTCAGAGGTTCCTGGTCGTGGATGTTGACACCGTATTCACCGGGCGCGTGCTAGATGTCTGTGCTGAAAGCGATGCGCCGTTTATTGTTGACAACGAGCAATTGTCTGATGCGGACTTCAAGCGTCTTTATTTTGACTGGGATAAGCTTCGCGAAATCGATCCCCAAGCGCAGTCTGCCCGGACTGCCTTTAACGTAGGGCAATGGTTTGGGACAGCTGGGTTCGTCAGACGCGAGGAGTTCGACCCTTGGATTGAATGGACAATGCCTCGTCGTCTTCGCTATCCGCAGCATTTTATGGGCGGCGATCAGGGCGTCATGAATTATGTCATTTTGAAGAAGGAGGCATACGAAGGACTGCGCATTGAACGCCGACCTATCATGTGTTGGCCAGGCCATTCAATGGACGGGCTGGATGCAGAGGAAGTCTCGAAGGGGAATGCGCCACCGCGTGTTATCCATTGGGCGGGCATGAAGAAGACAGCACTTAGTCAGATGGCAGGCGGAGACTTACTGCTCTATTTTGAGAGATTCTACTATTCCCGGGTTCCAGCGGGTGGCATTCGGAGGTTGCTGGCGATCGGCCGACATTTCTTGATTCACTGGATGCACTGGATGAGAGTACGGGTGAAGCTGGCCTATGCCAAGCACATCGACAATTTGATTTGTTGGCTTAGACCTCTGCGTGTGAACCGTCCGGCGTGAAATGAGGAAGCCTCATAGTTGCGCCTACCTCGAGTGCGTCATCGCCTAAGGTGTCCAGCCTGATTCTTGAGTGTGAATGAAATGAGACGACGTCTTTATAGTGTGCTAGTGATAGTGCTTGCAATGTGTGGGATGCCGAAGGATGCGTGCTCCGGGAACTATAGTTTCGGAGAGCCCGACACGGTTATTGATCGTGCTGAGGCTACTCAAGAAACCTCCGCCGAGAGCACATCCGGGTTGAGCTCCATTCAAAGAGCGAGTAGTCTGCCAGGAAGAACGGCAGACGTCCAAATTTACAGAGCAATCGAGGCAGTTGGGTCGCGTGCCGGAATCATTTGGGCAGACTACTCGACGGATCAAGTGTGGACTGATTGTCCAAGGTGGGGCACGCAGAGCGTCACCCTGGTGCTCTATCCAGTTCGGTATGAGATCGCCACGAATTGCACAATCCCGGCGAATGTGATCCTGCAGTTCTCCCACGGTTCCTGTTTGGCGCCGGCCGATGGAACGACGACCACGATTAAGGGCTATTTCACGGCTCCCATGTCCAAGATCTTCTGCAATGCCGTAGCGGGCAAAGGAACGGTAAGGTTGGCCTCCGTCGACTCGAGCGACGAAGGAGGCCAGGCCCTGGTCGATGTTTATCCGGAATGGTGGGGCGCAACGGCAGGCGATGCAACCGGCGCAAGCAACACTCCGGCGATTCAGGCGGCCATCATCGGGGCGTACGGAGGCAACCGAACAAACGGAACGGATTTTCCGAAATACAATCGCGTACTGCACTTCTCCACCTTGTACAACATCAACGCCGAGCTACAGGTCTACCACATGATTGGGTTTCGCTGGGAAGGCGAGAACCAGTTTGGTAGCGGCTTAAGGCAGCGCACATGTGGGTTGCGCATCATCGATGGGCAATCGGTAGCCTACGGGCGATTCGAGACTTTGCGCTTCGAGAACGGTTGCGGAGGCAAGTCGGGCGCGGCGTTGATTGATATTGATTACAGCCGCGCACGGGGAACAGACCTTAGTCCCCAGAACATAACCTTTTACGATGTTTTCTTCGCGGGGAGCAGTTTGACCGATGTTGGCGTGCTTATTGCGAAGAGCGGAGGCGGGTCACAGGGCGATAACATACGGTGTTATAACTGCTACTTCATCGGTTTTACCGGTGCCGGCTGGCAGATCGGCGGCAACGACACAGGCCGGAATGTCGGGCGCCACTACGCGCAGAATGCGATTAAAGAACAGATCATCGGCGGCGACATTCAAGGGTGTCCCCTGTACGGAGTGGCAGTCTATGGCGGCAGCATCGAAGTGAATGGCACCACCATGGAGAACGACTCGGCCGGCTTCGGCACGCAGACCGGATTCGATGTCTATTGCGAAGCTCCCCAGGATCGGTGCATCGTGCGCAGCGTCCGATCGGAGAGTCACAAACTTGCGGCGGGCAGTCCTATTTTAGTCGAACACAGCCGAACCATCTTTCAGGCGGCACAGTGGTACTCTGCTTCGCGCAGTGTATCGATGGCCGACACCTCGTGGCCTGCCGGCAGAATTTTCTCGGGTACCGGACAGGGTGGGGATGGAAAGTACTATCAAATCAAAACCCACGGCAGATTCGGCGGACTGGGATTAACGCCAGCCACGGGCGGCAGTTCGACAACGATCGGCAACTCCACGGCGAACTGGCCCAGTAACGCGTTCGTTGGGCAACAAGCGACGATTGTATCCGGCACCGGCAACGGAGAATATTGCGCCATCACATCAAACAACACGACAGTTATCACTTGCGCCGTTGGGTGGGTGACGAACTACTACCAACTTGCAATCGTCAATCCTGATGCTTCGAGTAAGTTCGTGGTGGAACCCAACTGGGCCTCGCACCCGACCACGAGTGGAACTGTCACGTTTGTCCCGTTCAACTTCAACGTAATCGAAGGCAATGCTGGTGCCGCCATTATGGACGGCGAGTTATATGACGTGGGTGCGCCTGGAGGCCAGATCAAGATCACTGGCCCTTATTCAGAGCTCAAGCACGTTTTCGTTTCGCGAACGGACTGGAACTCAGCAGGCTTTGTCCTGGAAGATTCACTCCAGCTGGCTGATTATGACGGCATCTATATTGACAAACCGGACCAGAACATCAATGTTGGGGGCACGGGCAAGCGCATTCCATGGACGTTCGCTCGCAACAGCGGTGGAGATAGCTTCTACTCAGGGGTAACTCAGAAGAACATGGGCACAAAGCCGATTTGCTGGAGCTACGGGCAGAACGGAGGGGATCGGTCCGCAAATGACGTTTGCATTGGCATTCGGACCGACAATGATTCTCTAAAATCGGCAGGTCGTTCGGTACTTGGAATCCTGGGGACGGTCGGTCCCGTTACGCCGTTTGGTTTGAACCAAGTCGGAGTTGACTTGCCCGTGAGCGGAGGGCTTTCAACCGGTAATGGCAAGCCGGGTGGGATCAGCTTTCGGCTGGGAACGCCGGGTGGGTCCGGATCCCAGGTGAATGATAGCAACGAAGTCGCGAGAATCGATGTGAACGGCTATAAGCTGCCTGCGTTTTCTTACGCACAGCTGCCCTCCGCGCCGAATGGCTACGTCGTGTTTTGCACTGACTGCAATTCCGGATGCACGGCTGGGGGCGGAAGTGGACGAACGTGTTTCCGGGAGAACGGAGCGTGGACGCACTAGACGATGAAGCGAGAAGCAAAATGGCGCCACCACTTCAAGACTGGCCTGGCAGCACTTGGCTACCAAGTACAAGGGATTCGGTATTGTCCCAGGCAGCTCCTCGAGCCGGCGCTTCTCCGCCGACTCGAGTTTGATGATATCGTGTGCCGACGCATGTTTGAGTGTGGTCAGCAACTGACTTTCATCCAGGTTGGCGCCTTTGACGGTATTTCAACCGATCCGTTACATAAGTACATTGAAAGGTGCGGCTGGCGCGGAATTCTGATAGAGCCGCAACCCCTACCCGCTTCCCGACTCCGCAAACTCTACGGTCACAATGATCACCTTGTTATTTTAGAAGCGGCTCTTGATCGCGAATTCGGGACAAGGACCCTTTTCACAGTCGATTCTGACACCGTCCCCTCATGGGTTTGTGGAATGGCTTCCTTTCAGCGCGGTAACATCGTCAAAAACTCCTATCTAATCCCCGGGCTGGAAGCAATGATCAAAGAAATCACTGTAAATTGCATTCCCTTCGAAGAAGTCATGAATAAGCTCCCTTCTAATCACATTGATTTGTTGCAGGTTGATGCCGAGGGCCTTGACGGCTTTATCTTATCTCTGTTTCCGTTTGATCGTGTCAAGCCTGCTATTGTTCATTGGGAGAGCAAGAATGTAACCAAATTCCAACAGGAGGAAGTCCTCAATATGCTGTGCAGGCATGGCTATCGTTTTGCCCGTTCGGGTGAAGAGGATATGTTGGCAGTGCTTGGTTGATTGGTGATACACCAGGAGTAACTGGCCCTATATCAATCCATAATGATCTACTTGTGAAATGACCATACAGTGACTTGCAGGTCGTTACATTGTATTACTTTCTACCGCTCTGTCCGGGGTCGAACGTGCCCATGGCGCAGCGGGATTCACGATCTTATCGTGCATCCTTCGGTTTTGGGCCGATCTCAAACTGCTGTTGGTGTAAGCACAGTGCGACACAAAGTGTAGACGTAAAGACATTCTTAATATGCTGACGAAGAGACTCAAAGCGTATGCACGCAATCTTGTGGATGAGGCCGTCCGACAATTGGTAGAGGATCCCGTGCTCAGACGCTCGCTCGACATGGAGATGGAGCGTTACTGGCGCGCCAAGGCGCATCTCAGCTGCAACCCTATACTTCAACAAGGTGAGAAGTTCTACTCACAAAATGATGAGGACGGTATTATCAGTGCAATTATCGGGCGTCTGAAGATCGATGGCGGTGTCTTCGTTGAATACGGCTGTGGCGACGGACTCGAAAATAATACGATCCAGTTGCTGATGCGTGGCTGGAGTGGAGTGTGGATCGGGGCGACCGACTTAGTAGTGCGGATTCCGGCAGTAACGCGAAGGCTTAGATTCGAACAGACGTGGATCACCCTGGAGAATTGCGTCGAGATCATGGAGAGTGGAATTCAGGAGATCGGTGCGAAAAAGGTCAATCTTATAAGCATAGACCTGGACGGGAATGATTTCTACTTCGTTCAGACAATCTTGAATCGTGGGTTCGAGCCCGATGTGTTTGTGGTTGAATATAACAGTAAGTTTCCTCCTCCTATTCGATTTGCGATTGAATACGATCCTAAGTATGTATGGTCTGGAGGCGATTACTTTGGCGCATCGTTGCAGTCATTTGTGGATTTATTCCAGTCATTCGGCTTTCGGTTAGTCTGCTGCAACATTACGGGAGCCAACGCATTCTTCGTTGCGGGACGACATGCAAATGCGTTCGCAGACCTTCCAAACGAGGTGAAGACGCTGTTTATGCCGCCTGATTACAACTGGTTCCTCAGGAAAGGACACGCTCCTGATCCGCGCTCGGTAGAACGCTTTTTGAATACAAGATAGGTGTTATCCCCGAGCTGAGAACTCCCGCTGGTCGTCAAGTCACATATCGACCGAGGGGGGTGAAAGTAATGATTCCCACAGCCGCCAAGCTGTTTGAGAAACTTCCACGGACGCTGCGCAGGCACCGATTGATGGTCTGGTGGATGCGCTTTACGGGTGAGGACTCCCTGCAGCTTGTGCGTATACGGGATGATGCGAAAGGCTATGCTGATCTGAGTGATGGATTTCTTCGCTTAATTGTGATCGACGGAAATTACGAGAGTGATTTTTTTCGCATCGCAGATGCGTTGCTTCAAAGTGGTGGTGAGTTCCTTGACGTTGGTGCCAACCACGGTCTATTAAGTTTTGGGCTGGCGCGAAAGGTTGGCAACCGAGTTCGATTTCATCTTTTTGAGCCAAATCCAAAGCTACTGGATTCGATTGAAAGGACGTTAAAACTGTATCCCGGTATGGAAACGGAGATCGTCGGAATGGCTGTTTCCGATTTGGATGGAACAATCCAATTTCAGGTGGAAGAAGACCAAACGGGAGCGTCCCACATCACGGAAAGCGGAGGCATTTCCGTACAAACCATAAAACTTGATACGTACTGTGAAGAAAAGCGTCTGAACCAGGTAGCCCTTCTGAAGCTTGATGTTGAAGGATATGAACTCAAGGCTTTGCAGGGCGCTGAGAATGCGCTTAGGGCTCGGCGGATTAGCGCGATCTACTTCGAGTATTTCGAGAAATTTCTCGTCCGCGTCGCTCCCCCCTCCCACCTCATTGAATATCTTGACTCATTGTCTTATGAGGTGTGCTTCTGTCGGCTGTGCGATCTCAATCGTCATGTGGAAAAGTCAACCGTGACCTTACGGGGTGATCTGCCGGGCAGGGGACTGCCCTTAATTCCGATCAAGGGACGAACAGTCCCTGCGATGACGGATTTGATTGCAGTACCAAAAGAAAACCTAGTGGCCTTGGCGTAGCATGCTCTCGGTCATCCTTTGCACGCATAATCCCCGTTGGGGTTACATTCAGCGCTGCCTTGGCGCGCTGCGAAACCAGACGCTGTCTTCCGATCAATGGGAACTGGTTGTCGTGGACAATCGAAGTGAGGAGCCCATCGCTCCTCGTATTGACCTTTTATGGCATCCTCATGCCCACTTGATGCGAGAGGAGGCCCTTGGCCTTACCTCGGCTCGCTTGTGCGGCATACGCGAGTCAAGGGGTGATTTGTTGGTTTTCGTGGATGACGACAACGTGCTCGACCCTGATTTCCTCGAAGTCGCTCAGCGGATCACGGACGAAAGACCGTTCTTGGGTTCCTGGAGCGGGCAATGTCGGCCCGCGTTTGAGGCGCCACCCCCGGAGTGGACCCGGCGGTACTGGGGAAATCTCGTGATCCGCGAATTCGAGAAAGATCTGTGGTCGAACCTACCGCGCTTGCCCCAATCCATGCCTTGCGGTGCCGGGCTTTGCGTCAGGCGACAGGTGGCCCTGCACTATCTGGATTTACATAAATGGGGAAAGCGTTCGTTTCAGTTTGATCGCAACGGGAAGTCGCTCCTCTCGGGTGGAGACAATGATCTGGCCGCCTGTGCCTGCGATATCGGCCTCGGCGTCGGGCTTATCGCCTCGCTCAAGCTGACACACCTGATTTCGCCGGAACGGTTGACGGAGGATTATCTCGCTCGTCTCAGTGAGGGAATATTCTTTTCGGCTGTAGTGCTGGATCACTACCGTTCCCCCCTCGCGGAACTGGCGTCATACAAGGTGCGATGGCATGAGCCGGTGCGTGCTTTGCTGGCTCGGGGTCCGCACCGAAAGATACAGTTTGCCTGTTTGAGAGGAAGGCGGCGCGGACTTCAGTTGGTCGCGTCCCTTACCTGACTTGGCACTCACTTCGCTCGTGAACTGAATCTCTTGCGCGACTTCCTCCTGCGGCTTTTTAGTCACCGTTTTTTGGCGATTGCGCGCTGGGATCTTCACTTTCTTCGACTCCGAATCTGGAATACGCTCACGTGGCAAACATGTCGAATTCGCAGATTTGTTTCCACCCGGAAGTGTCCGCTATTCTTGAACCTCGGCTCGGGACCGCGGGGTGTCGACGATGCTCATTGGGTGAATGTCGATGGGTTTCATGATCAGAACGTACACTATCTCGTTGACTTCGGCCGACCGCTCCCTTTCCCAGATGAGTCGTTCGATGGCGTCTTCTGCGAACATGTGATCGAGCACTTCTCCCTGGCGGACGGGGAGAGGATAGCTGGAGAGGTATATCGTGTTCTCCGTCTCGGCGGCTGCTTTCGAGTCATCGTCCCTGATGCCGAACTAGTGCTGCGAAGCTATTTTGATACTCCGGATGAAATAGTCGCTCGGCGCGGGACCGGGGTAGAAACGCCGATGGAAGTCGTCAACTTGTATTTTCGGCAGCGCTACGAGCACCAGTTTGTCTACGACTGGCCGACGATGCAGAAAATGCTTCTGCGCGCCGGATTTGGCATGGTCTGCCGGTCGGTGTTTGGCCAAGGCAGTCGGTCGTCAGTTATTCTGGACGACGAGAAGTATGAATGGGAGAGTCTTTACGTTGAAGCATTCAAATCGTGAGTTCGACTGAAACCCTGATTCTTTGTTCTGCAATGTCTTCGGAGGTTATCACGACAAACTCCGCATGCATCTGTACAAGCCATCTTGAGAGTCCTTCACGTCGTCGAGAGTCTTGATCGTGGAGCCGTGGAAAATTGGCTCCTCCGAATGCTCGGGCATGCGCGGGAAAAACAGGTAGAACTCGATTGGACTTTTTATTGCATCCTCGAGCAGCCGGGAGCGATGGACGAGAAGGCGGGAGCGCTCGGCGCCCGCGTAATCCACTCGCCTATTCCATTAGTGAAGAAGGCCGAGTTTATCCGCACCCTGCGCAGCGAATTGCGGCGTGGCGAATATGACGTTTTGCACTCTCACCACGACATTCTGAGTGCAGTCTATCTGCTGGCCGCGACGGGGGTGTCGCTTCGCAGACGAATTGTCCATGTTCACAACGCAGATGAATCAGTTCCCAGCGGCAGCCGATACAAGCAACAGCTCTTTCGCGAACCGATGCGGCAAGCGTGTCTCCTGATGGCCGATCGTATCGTCGGAATCTCCAACCACACGCTCGATTCGTTCCTCGCGGGACGTGCGCGCCGTTCCGGACGCGATTTAGTGAACTATTACGGAGTGGATCCCACGCCATTCGCCAACGTTGCAGCTGATCGCTTGGAACTCCGCCGTCGGTGCGATCTCCCGAATGATGCGTCGATCCTGCTTTTCGGGGGACGGCTGGTTCCGGAAAAGAACCCTGTGTTTGCGGTGGAGGTACTCGCCAGTCTGCGCAATATGGACTCGCATGCCGTCGCTGTTTTTGTTGGTTCAGGTTCTCAAGAGCAGGACGTGTTGAAACGCGCACGAGAGCTGGGAGTAGCTGATTCAGTGCGGCTGCTCGGCTGGCGAAACGATCTGCCCGAGATCATGAGTTGTAGCGACTGGTTTATTCTTCCGCATCCGGAGCACCCGGTAGAGGGATTTGGACTCGCCGTAGTCGAAGCGCAGTTAGCCGGGCTGCGGTTGCTTTTATCTCGCGGCATTCTGGATGATCCTTTGCTGCCGACAGCCAGCTTTCGCCGCCTTCCGCTGGCGGATGGGCCCACCGCATGGGCGAAGGCCGCGCTCAAGCTCCTGCAGCAACCGGCGTCGTCGCGAGCCGCTTCTATCGACGCCCTGAAGAGATCGCCAATGGACATGGACCGGGCGCTCGAGGGACTGCTCAAGCTCCACGCGTGAAGACCTCGCGCCCAATCAAGGTTCTTCAAGTCATCGATGGTCTGGGCATGGGTGGGGCTGAAACGTGGCTGATGGAAGTGTTGCGGCTCTGGTCCAAAAGCGGAGTTGGCAAGATTGATTTCCTCGCTACCAGCGGCAATCCCGGGATCTTTGACGAGGAGGCGCGGCAGTTGGGAGCGCGGGTCGCCTACGCACGTTACGGCCGCGCTCACCTTCGGCAATTTGCACAGGAATTCCGGCAGGTGCTCCGCGAGGGGGAGTACGATGCCGTCCACGACCACCAGGACTATACAAGTGGATGGCACTTCCTAATGGGAGCAGGCGCGCTGCCAGCCGTGCGAGTGACACACGTGCATAATCCATGGCTTCACTTCGAGGCAAACTACGCAACCGGCCCTTTACGGCGACTCACCTCAATAGCGGGCAAACACCTCGTGCAGCACCTGGCAACGCATGTTTGTGGCACTTCCGAAGAGATCTTGCGCCGATACGGATTCGAGCCGATGCGAGCCACACACCCGAGGGTCTCTGCCCTGCACTGCGGGTTCGACATCGGCAGATTCAACAAAGGTCGCGAACTCGATCGTGCCTCAGTCCTACGCGAGTTTTGCTGGCCCGAAGAATCCCAGGTCGCGCTTTTTGTGGGACGGCTAGATCGATCGTTGGAATTCGATCATCGTCAGAACCACAAAAATTCTTGGTTTGCTCTAAACGTCGTGCGAGCCGCAGTGGAGATGCAACCTTCCGTTCGGTTCTTGATGGCTGGCGCGGGAGACCGTCCACGTCGGGAACTGGAAAGCCGTGTAGAAAGGTGGGGATTGAAAGACAAATTGCGCCTGATCGGTGTCCGCATGGATGTCGCCCGCCTCATGCGCGCCGCAGACGTGCTTTTCTTTCCTTCCAGTCAAGAGGGTCTGGGCATGGTGGCGGTGGAAGCCCAGGCGGCCTGTCTGCCGGTTCTGGCCAGCACTGCCGTGCCGCGGGAGTGTGTCGTCATCCCCGAGCTATACGATGCGCTACCGCTTAGTGAACCAATCGAGATCTGGGCGGACGCCCTTCTCCGAGTATTGGCTAAACCACGGCTCCCCGTAGACTTCTGTCGTCGTGCGATTGGATCGTCGCCGTTCTCAATAGCTAACTCCGCGCGGCAGCTCGAGGAGGTTTACAGCACAACCCGGGCCGTGAAACTCTGAGTTGGTCATCGAAAGGGATTCGTTATCTCGAAGAGCTGTTTTGTCAATGAGTGCCGAAAGAATAATTTTTGTCCCCTTCATTCATGCGTTTGGCGGCGTTGAAAGGCAGATCCTCGGACTGTCCCGTTTCCTTCACGAGAACGGGGTCAAACATACTGTGGTCTGTTTCAACCAGACCATCGACCTCGCCTCCTACGCCAAATGGCCGCTTACTGTGCGCGAACTGACCCCAATGCGGAATCCGGCTGCTGAAGGGTGGGCGCTGCACCGTTATCTGTGGGGGGCCCAGGGCCGCGGTTCTCCGCCGGCACTTCTCTTCGATTTGAAGTCGGCTTTCTACGCAGGTATGTTTCCAACGCCCGACTTTTACTTGCACTTGACCGATCCTCCGAGTCTCCTGCCGGCGGACATCAGCAAGTGTGCTCCATCTTTTCCTAAGATATATGCGGCTTTCAAACGGCAACATTGTGGCAGCCTTATGGATAGTGCTCGCGGAGAGGTCGTCCATCGAATCAATCGGCGCGGGGTGGAGAGGGCACTGTCGGTCATTGCGACGAGTGACGCGATCGCGGCCGAATTGCGCATTGTTTATGCCGTGGACCCAAAGATAGTTCGTCCGGGCGCAATGGCCCCTCCACGATCGGCCTTCAGGCGATCCATAACGCATAAGCTGCGAATCCTTTCTGTTTGCCGGTTGGAACCGAACAAACGCGTCGACTGGATGTTGCATGCGTTGGCTATCCTCGAATCGAGGGCTGCACCTCTGAGCAGGACGACTGACTGGATGTTGGACGTGGTCGGAGGGGGGTCGGAAGAAAGACAGTTGCAGGCGCTTGCCAGTCAACTCGGAATTGCCGAGAGAGTGGTGTTCTATGGCGCGATTTCTGATGCAAGGCTCGAGGAATTATTTGCCGATTCAGCACTTTTCTTGATGCCGGCGGCACAAGGGTACGGCCTGCCGGCTCTTGAGGCTCTGGCTAGAGGTGTTCCCGTCATTCTGCACCGCGAATCCGGTGTTTCGGAAGTTCTCAGCGGGACTCTATGGGTCGCAGTTATTAACGGTGGGATCGATAGGTTGGCTGGGGCAATAAACACGATGCTTGATCGCATTCGTGATGGTGAAATATCGAAGAGCCAAGTGCCAGCATTTCCGACGGAAAGCGGCTGGGCGCGCGAAATTTCTACGGTCTGCCAATGGATATGAATGTTGTGAATAACCAAGCGGTCGTCTTGTTGGGCATACCCGGTTTGGCGTACACCTCATGAGATGGAGACAAGACGTAGGTCGTCTGGTTCAATGTGTAGTGTCTCCGCGCGTGTGGCAGCTGATTCAAATTGCTAGGAGGAACCGTTATTATGAGGAGGAATTTTGGTTGCTGCCGAGGCTCTGTGATCGCAATGCAGGGTCGATCGATGTGGGGGGAAACGCGGGAGTCTATGCATATTACCTTTCGTGGCTGACGGCGCGCGTCCACGTCTTCGAGCCCAATCCGATTTGCCTAGCAGAATTAGCCAAAATAAGACGTCGAAATATGATTATCCATGAACTGGCTCTTTCTGACACGCGCGGACAAGCTGTCATGCGCTTTGATCCACAGAACACCGGCATAGGAACGATTGAACCTGCAAACAGCTTGAGTAAGAATCCCGGTATCCGGCAGATTGTCGAACGGAGCGTGGAGGTCTCCCCTTTGGACGATCTGGGCCTCAGTAACATTGCTTTCATGAAGATCGATGTGGAAGGGCATGAGGCCGCCGTTCTGCGCGGCGCACAACAGTTTCTTCAAGCCGAAAGCCCCGTTCTGCTGATTGAGATTGAGCGGCGTCATCACTCAACCTCCTTCGAGCAGATCGAAGACTTTCTAAGAAAATTCGGTTATACCTGCTGGCGCCTACATACAGGCACATTGATGCCTGTGCGCAGGCAAGAAATCGATGCGCTGCAGGCCATGAGGCCTGAGAACAACCCTGCCTACACAAATAACTTTATTTTCGTGCCGCCTAAACGGGCGGAAGTGCTAAACGACTTATGCTGACATGAGGCGTTCCATCAGGGTCGTTCAGTCAATCGATATCGAGAAGACGGGTTTGGTCTTAGGCGGGGCCAATTCGCAAGACTCGCGGTAAAGTGTTGAATGCTGACACCATGAGCTCGGCGACAACAGCGATTCCCCCCGGGCGGTACCGACACCTGATGTTACCAGGGCAACCTTGGAACGCAAGAAAACCTCCCGAATCAGAATTAATATAACCTCACGCGCTGGACTGAAGGGAATTCGTAAGACGGTGCAGCTTTTCCGCCGTTCGTCCAAAGCCTTACGACGGGAATGCAGCAAACAGTTTTGTGCTTTAGCAGACTTTCCTATTGTGGCGGTCTCGGCCCTTAGCGACGAGCTGCAATTGAGCGAGGTCTCCTCTTCCCAAATGCGTGGAGTGCATGGGTGAGTTTGCTCCCAGGGGCATGACGTCGGCGCAATGAAGCTTCTTTTTCTGGGTCCGGTCGATTCTGGGCAAACATCCCTCATGCGCATGCGGGCGTTCGTGCGGCTTGGGCACACAGTTCGAGGCATTCATACGGTCGAGCCTTGGATCCGGGCTTCGTGGATAAGCCGACAGACACAAAGGCGGTTGCACCGTGGATCGGTGGTGGATGAAATCAACCGATCGGTTCTGGAAGGCGCACGCGAGTTTCAACCGGATCTGGTTTGGGCCGAGAAGCAAGAGTTCCTCCGCATGGAAACAATCGAAGAACTACGCAGGCTTGGCGCGAAAGCCGTTCACTTCACACCAGACCCGTATTTCTCATTGGACTGGAAACGGACGCGGCTCATGGATCACGCCATGGGAGCGTTCGACGCGCTTGTTTACTGCAAGGCGTATGAGCGCAAGCAATACGAAGCAATCGGCAAGCCGATTGTGTACATGCCGCTCGGATACTGCGATGAAGTCCACCGCCCTCTAGCGTCTGAGGACGGTCGTTGGAACTGTGCCGTTGGTTTTTTGGGCGGATGGGAACCTCGACGCGAACGCTTCCTGCACGCTATCACCGCTGCTGGTATAGACCTCAAGATTTGGGGTGGATACTGGGAGTTTTTGCGCGACGGTCGGTGGACTCCTCGCAGGCACATTATTCTGCGACAGCTTTCGGGGAGAGACCATTTCCGCTTCCATAGCGACAAGCTCTTATCCCATGCTCACCAGGGTGGGGAGGTTTACGCCGATGACTATGCGCGAGCTCTCACCGGCTCCAAGATCGGCCTGGGGTTTGTTCGCAAGGTTTGTCCGGATCAACATACGACGCGCACTTTCGAGATCCCCGCGTGTGGCAGCCTCCTCCTGGCTGACCGCACCGAAGAGCACCAGGAGTTTTTTGAGGAGGGGGAGGAAGCAGAGTTCTTCGCGTCTTGCGAGGAGTTGGTCGACAAAGTGAAATTCTATTCCGGCAACGAACCAGCTAGAAAGCGCATAGCCGATGGGGGCTACAATCGCTGTAAAGCAGGCGGTTATGCCTACGTGTGTCGCCTTAAGATTGCGCTAGACGCTTTGAAGCAAGTCTGAACGCGCGTTCGTCAGAGCGAAGCGCACGCTTGGAGATCGTCGGCTGACACCGGTCTAGCGGAGGTGAACGCACTTTTTATTAAGGCAACCTATTTTTATGTATCCCACGAGCTTTCACCACGCAGTTCGTCCCTTACGAGGACTGGAACGCATAAGAAGCATTGCACGGGACTGTGCTCTGTCAGTCTGCGGCCTTGTTTCGCGTCCATCGAAGACTTCGAGCCTCCGTGCCCTTTATTGTCATTACGTCTTCGATGACCAGCGCCGAGAGTTCGAAGCGGTTGTTCGCTACGTACAGAGCATTGGCAAATTCATTGGAACTGATGAAGTTCTTGATGTCCTTGAGGGCAGGAAGCCGATCGAACAGAACCTCTTTCATCTTTCTTTCGACGACGGATTCAAGAATGTGATTACGAATGCGCTGCCGGTTCTGCGCGAATACCGCGTTCCCGCCACCTTCTTTGTCCCTACCGCCATCATTTCCGCGCCAGCAGAGCAAGTCGAGAATTATTGTCGCGCAATAACAAATTATCCAGCGGTCATCGAGATCGCTACCTGGGGCGACCTAGAAAAAGCCTGCGCCGCCGGGCTGGAAATTGGATCGCACACCCGCACTCATGCTCGTTTGTCCGCGGTCTCTCAATCACGCGGAGCACTGGAAGATGAAATATTTGGGTCCAAGGCAGACCTAGAAAAGCGGCTCGGTCGTGCCTGCAACTACATCTCATGGCCCTACGGACGAATTACTGATGCCGACACACGATCACTCAGGGCAGTTGAGCAGGCCGGCTACCGCGCGTGCTTCGGGGCGTTTCGGGGCCGCGTGATTCCGAAGATGACCGACCGATTTTGTATTCCACGGCATCACTTTGAGGTTCAATGGCCCCTAGCCCACGTGAAGTGTTTCACGCATGGTGCCATGGAGCGAAAGACGGAAATATGAAACTCATTGTCCTTACGTCAGATCGATTTGGCACTGCCTCCAACTGTCTTCCGTCCATACATGTGAGCCCAGAGCACAGCATCACGCGGGTAATTGTCTCTCGTGGACAGAGCGCCAATCGCTCGCTCGCATGGCAGCGAAAACTGAAGAAGATAAGGCAGATCGGCGTCCTAGGGGCCCTGAACGGAGTTCGCATGCGCTCTTGGTATCAGGGAGAGGCCACTGACCTAGTACTATTGTGCGAGCGCCTCGGCATTCCCGTTTTCGAAACAGATTGTACGAATAGCGAAGAAACAGTGCGTCTGTTCAAGGACGCGACCCCGGATCTTGGGTTGTCCCTCGGTAACGGCTACATCTCACCCAGGGTCTTCAGTGTTCCGAAGCATGGCATGATCAATGTTCATGGCGAACGGCTGCCAGAATACCAGAACGCACAGAGCATTATTTGGCCAATCTATCACCTCGAAATAACAACGGGGCTCACCATCCACCAAATCGAGCGGTCGATTGACACGGGCAAGATTCTTTATCGTGAAGAATACCCGATCGTCTTTTGTGACAAGTTAGCGCACACAGTACAAAAGACAATCGAAGTCACTCGACAACGTGTTCCCGGGGCGGTGCGGTATGTTTGTGACAACTACGAGACCTTGCTGAGGGATGCGAGGACACAGGACAATGGGCGGAAGTTCACAACGCCGAGCATTCAGCAATTCTTGCGTATGGTCCGTAACAACACTGTCCTCTATCAGCGAAGCAAGCACTTGAACTCCAGGCAGATCTTGCTGCCTAGGGATGGCTAATGTCCAAGCGGGTGCCTCCAACCCTCGAAAAGCTGCTAATTCTTTATGCGCGACGGTTTCCGATCCGTCGTGGCAAGCTGAGGGTCATCGATTCGTTGTGGCAACCAGCGCTCTCAGACCAGTGCACGCAACGCGTGGCGACGCTGAGGCATGGCGGATTCAAGATGTCATGTGATATCAGCGAAATGCTGCAGCGGCAGTTCTACTTTTTCGGCACTTATTTCCTGGAGCAGGATATTCTTAGCTGCTGGAGCGCCGTGGCGAAGGAAGCCAGGGTTGTCATGGACGTCGGAGCCAACGCCGGAATTTATAGCCTCGTCGCACTTGCTAGCCAGCCCACCGCCACTGTCCACGCCTTTGAGCCTACCCCAGAAATTGCAGCTCGGCTGCGCGCCACGGCGATGCTGAATAGTCTCAAAAGCTTGTACGTTCATGAGGTGGCTGTCTTGAACGCCAACGGCTGGGCGACTCTGAAACGTTTCCGGGGTGATCTTGGAACCAATGAGGGGATGAACTTCGTCACCCGAGACGTCGGCGCCTCCTCTGCGGAACGTGTGCCAACGACAAGCCTTGATCAGTTTTGTCAGGACCATTCGATCGACCACATTGACCTCTTAAAGCTCGACGTTCAGGGTCACGAGTTCTCGGCCTTGCAGGGAGCAGAAGAGTTGATCCGGGCGGGTCGTATCGATACGATTTTTATGGAACTTAACTGGGCTCAAGGCTCGCACGCTATATGCCCCGCGACAGAGTCAGTTCAATTCCTGAAGCGGGCTCATTATCTATTTTCGAAACCAGGCAAGCGTCTGAATTGGCAACCCGCGGGCGCCTGGTTACGAACCATGAATGATGTTATTGCACGGCGAGTGTTGTCGTAACACGAAGCTTAACGCATGATTACACTCTTCATCTGTGTTTGTCTCGGTGCTTTCCTTTGCCTATTGTGGCTTCTACGAAGGGATAGGATCTCGCTCGGCCTACCGATTGCGTATTTGTATTCCTTGTTGCTGATTCACGTTCCGGGTGCATTCGCCCATGTAGCTGGTCGCGACTTCCTTCTGCATTCTGACCTTGTTGAGGTTGCGATGCGATTCACGGCGCTCGGGTCCATTTGCTTCGTCTTGGGAGTATGGTGGGCGCGACCATCGAGTTGCCAAGACGCGATCCGCAAGGATGCCGATCGCCGTAGGTTTTGGTTGTTTTGCCTCATCGGGGGGTGGGCGTGTGTTTACGGACTCAGTCCTCTCTATGACATTCCCAGTTTTAATGCAGTAGGAGAGAAGGGTGGAGCGATTTGGATGTTGGGGGTGCTGCTGGGCTTGCGAAATGCATTTCAGCGTGGCGATCGTAAATGGATTCTTCTCTGGATCGGTGCGCTCATGGTGTTTCCGGTCGTGATGCTTTTGTTTGGCGGTTTTCTGAGTTATGGCTCGGCTGCGATCATTCTGGTCTGCTCGGCACTTACGGTGTCGACCCGAAGCTATTGGCGGGTGGTGGTCGGTATCGCGGTATTCACGTTTGTAAGTCTGAGCATCTTTGTGAACTATTTCCAACACAGGACGGAGATACGTAATCAAGTGTGGGGTGGCGCTCCACTCGAGAAGCGAATCGACAGCGTGGCGGATACTTTTGCTAACTTTGAGCTGTTTGACCCTAACAATCGACTTCACCTGACTGCTCTCGATCAGAGGCTTAATCAAAATTACTACGTTGGTTTAGCTGCTCGACGTATTGAGCGTGGTCAAGCGGCGTACCTGAGAGGCGAGTCATTCTGGGAAGGACTCTTGGCCCTGGTTCCGCGCTTCTTCTGGCCAGACAAACCTGTATATGGTGGCAGCCCGCAGATTGTTTCGAAAATGACCGGCCTTCGGTTTAATTCGCAGACGTCGATTGGGGTTGGCAATGTGATGGAGTTCCAGATTAATTTTGGTGTTCCGGGATTGATCATCGGCTTCCTTCTGCTCGGATGGGCGATCGGAAAACTTGATCTCAAGGCGGCCATGGCCGAACGTCACGGTGAATTGGGCACCGCTATTCTGTTTTTTCTCCCCTGTGTGGCCATGATTCAACCCAACGGTTCGATCGTGGAAATCACGGGTGGCCCAGCTGCGGCGTTAGTGGCGGCGTATGGTTGGAGGTTGCTGTGGATCCACTGGATGGAACGTCATCCAGCCTCTGGAAAGAACCTTTCTTACGTCCGAGTGGCGGCTCCTTCAAACGCAAGGGCAATGTAGTTGCAGTGCTGGGCGCGTTCTTCAAGTCGACAATTTCTGCGCGGTGAGAACAAGGGCCTAAAAGGATGAACGATGTTGTTTCCGACGTTTTTCCTGAAAACTGCGCCGGTGGATTTTCACGCTGCGACGGCACTGTTCAATTCTACCAACGAGTTCACGCGCTGTTGGGACCCAATCAACTTGTGCTCGACTTCGGCGCTGGTCGTGGAGCGGCGTATTACGAGGATTCGTCACCTTACCGGAAGAGTCTTCGCGATCTTCGGTGCGAAGGGCGCCGGATCATTGGCGCAGATGTCGATCCCGCGGTGCGTGGCAATCCTTGGCTTGACGACGCGGTCGTCATTACAATGGATGCGCCCCTGCCGTTTCGGGACAGCACTTTCGACCTCATTCTCTCGGATTCGACCTTCGAACACATTCAGGATGAGTCGCGGATTGCGGCCGAACTCGATCGCGTCCTCAAAGTTGGCGGATGGATCTGCGCGCGGACGCCCAACCGCTATGGCTATGTCGCTGTAATGAATCGCATCGTGCCCGCCCGCTTGGCGAGTTCGCTGGTCCGCTCCGCCCAACCCCACCGCAAGGAGCAGGATATTTTCCCTGCGCACTATCGTATGAACACCTTGCGTAAGCTTCGCACATTATTTCCGGTTGGTCGTTACGATCACATGGGTTTTGCATTCGATTCAGAGCCGAGATATCACTTCAATCGCCGGAGCATGTTCTTGCTGCTTCTCGGACTACACAGCATTACCCCGCCGGCTCTGAGAAATACCTTGATGTTGTACGTTCATAAACGTAGTTGATCGTGAAGCCCTTTTAGATTTGATTTAATCAAGTGTGAGAGTGACTGTCGTGCGACTGTCGTGAAAGTTTTCCTCGCCGCAACAAGTCTCCAGCCCGACTACGGCGGCCCTGCGTTTTCGGTCTCAAGACTTGCGACCGCTCTGGCCGACGTGGGCGTCGAGGTTGGCCTGTGGGCGTCCGACGGTTCTGCGGTAGTGAGCCCGCTTCTCCCGAGAGGAACTTCGGTCCGGCGCATTGCAGGCTCAGAATCCGAAGCTCTCGAGTGGCTTTGGCGGGTTGATCTTCTGCATGACAATGGCATCTGGTTACCGCATAACCACCAACTAGCGGTGTTGGCTGAAAAGCGAGGCATCCCGCGAGTGGTGAGTATTCGAGGGATGCTTGAGCCTTGGGCTTTCAGGCATAAGCAAGCCAAGAAAAAAATCGCATGGTGGCTGTACCAGCGGCACGATCTGAAGCAAGCGCAACTCCACATTGCAACTGGTGAGGTAGAAGCTAAGAATTTGGAACGCTTGGGGCTCAAAGTTCCCGTCGCGATTGTTCCGAACGGAATCGATCTGCCGGAGGAGCGTCCTCGAAGCCACGGCCCCGAATCTCAAAGAGCAGGTCGCAGTGGCTCCAGGGCAGCTCTTTTCCTCGGCCGGATTTATCCGATTAAAGGTCTTCCGATGTTGGTCGAGGCCTGGGCGCGTGTGCGGCCAGAGGGGTGGGTACTGCGGATCGCCGGGCCTGACGAGGCGGGTCATCAGAAGCAGGTGGAGAGGGCAGTATCCGATGCTGGCTTGGGCAACTTTGTTTCTTTCATTGGTCCGGTCGAACCTCAAATGAAGAGCTCCGTGTTGTTCGATGCAGACCTTTTCGTTTTCCCGACTCACTCGGAAAGCTTTGGCATGGCAGTCGCCGAGGCGCTCGCGCACGGTGTGCCGGTCCTGACTACCACCGGCGCACCGTGGTCGATGGTGCAAGAGGCAGGTTGCGGTTGGTGGGTTCCACCAACTGTGGATGGCCTAGCGGACGGTCTACGCCGCGCGACGAGTTTGGATAGGGAAGAACTCATCAGTATGGGTGAGAAAGGGCGGTCTCTTGTCTCGAAGGAGTTTGGCTGGAAGCGCATCGCAGACCTGATGCTCTCGACGTATGAAGAAGTTTTGAAGCACGATAGCCGTGAACACCACGGGGCGAACCTGCAGCCCGCGTAGCCGATGGTGGTCTGCGACGGAGCTGTAATGCATTTGCTGGCATGCGCCTAATTTCACATAGCAGTGTTCGGGTAGTCTTCCGCACTGGGAGTAAATCAAAAGCAAATGGATATCCTCGGACTTAACGCGTTTCATGGAGATGCATCAGCCGCATTGTTGCGAGGCGGGCAGCTCGTCGCGGCACTAGAAGAGGAACGCCTGAATCGCATCAAGCACTGGGCAGGGTTGCCTGTGCTGGCGGCGAAGGCGTGTCTTCAAGGGGCGCAACCGGACCATATCGCGATCTCGCGCGACCCAAGGGCACATCTGGCAGACAAATTGGTACGGGTAGCACTGCGGCCACACCGTTGGCCGAGTCTCAGGTCACGTGCTGCCAATAGCGCGCGCATCGCGCAGGTGGGGCGGGAACTCGCTGCCGAGGGAGTCGTGCCCCAGCAGGCTCGTCAGATACATTTTGTAGAACACCATCGGGCGCATCTCGCCAGCGCATTCTTCGCGTCGCCGTTTGAGGAGGCCGCCGTCATTTCCATCGACGGCTTTGGCGATTTCAGTAGTGTGATGTGGGGTATAGGAAGAGGGAATGCTATAGAAGTCCGAGGGTCGGTTTCCTTCCCGCATTCGCTGGGCATTTTCTATACCGCATTTACGCAGTTCCTCGGCTTCCCAAAATACGGGGACGAATACAAGATGATGGGGCTCTCCGCCTACGGCGAGCCTTGTTTTGCCGAACAGGTTCGGCGGGTAGCCCGGACGGAGAAGGATCAGTGTCGGCTCGATCTGGACTACTTCACCCACCACACGAAAGGTGTCGAGATGACTTGGTACGGAGGAGAGCCGGTGCTCGGCGCTATCTTTTCCGACAGGATGTCGCGCGAGTTCGGAGAGCCACGCGTGCCGCGCTCTGAGATTCGACAAAGGGATAAAGATCTGGCGGCTTCAGTGCAACTGGTGCTCGAAGAGAATTATTTCGCGCTGTTGAACTTCGTCCAAAAACAAACGCACAGGAAAGCGGTTTGTCTTGCTGGTGGCGTTGCTCTGAATTGTGTAGCTAATGGATTGATTTTTAGTCGCTCAGATTTTCGCGATGTGTACGTGCAACCCGCTGCGCACGATGCGGGAACGTCGATTGGCGCAGCCCTGTACGTGCAGCACCAGGAACTGAAGCTTCCGCGGTCTTTCGAAATGCGGCACGTTTATTACGGGCCGGAGTATTCAGATGACGAGATCCTTTCTGAACTCGAAAATGCGGGGTGCAAATATCACAAACTTACGGAAGAGGATCTCATTATTCGCACGGCGAAAGTGATTGCGGACGGACAGATTGTGGGCTGGTTCCAGGGCCGCATGGAGTTTGGTCCGCGGGCCCTGGGTAACAGAAGCATCCTTGCGGACCCGCGTCGTACGGATATGAAGGCGATTCTCAACAGCCGTATCAAGTATCGCGAGCCCTTCCGTCCGTTCTGTCCGTCGATTCTTGCAGAGAAAGTCAGCGAGTATTTCGAAACCGACTATCCGTCGCCGTTCATGGTGATGGCATACAGGATAAAGCCAGAGCGGCGAGAGCGAATTCCTGCAGTTACGCACGGTGACGGCACCGGTAGGCTGCAGACCGTAGAGCGCGATGTAAATGAGCTCTATTGGAAGCTGATTCGGCGATTTGAAGAAGAGACAGGAGTGCCAGTGCTGCTGAACACCTCATTCAACGAGAATGAGCCCATTGTGCAGACTCCCGCGCAGGCGATCGACTGCTTCCTGCGGACGCAAATGGATGTTCTTTCAATCGGCGGTTTCCTGTTACGCAAGGAGGAAAACAGCCATCTGAGCGAAAATCGTGCGGCATTTGCCGAATTGCAGCAGGGGTGAGCGCGCGCCGAGCAATTCAGACCAAGTACGAAGCGAAATAGGCAAGTGATTGTGATTCGAGGCCGGTGTGCGAGTTCTTCTCATTAACCAGTTCTTCTGGCCGGATACGGCGGCGACGGGGCAGTTACTCACCGACGTCGCCAGGGACATAGATCCGGATATACACGCAGTAACGGTGCTCTGCGGGAACTCATCGTACGGCACTCTGGATGCCGGTTCGCCACCTCCCGTGAAGGTTTTGAAATGCGGCGGAGCAGCCTTCAGCAGGGGAAAAATCCGCCGAGTTGTGTCGTATGCGTCTTTCATGGTTGGTGCAGTGATTCGGTGCGCCCGCGAGCCGAGGCCTGAGTTGGTGGTCACGCTGACGACCCCGCCGCTGATTTCGTTGCTTGGAACTTTGCTGAAGACTCTGCGTGGTTCGCGTCACTTCATCTGGGAGATGGACGTCTATCCCGATATTGCGGTCGATCTGAATGTTCTCGAGCAAGAGTCGTTTGTAACGAGATTCGTCGCCATACTCGCGGATTTCTCGCGAAGGAGAGCCGATGGGATCATTGCACTCGGCGATGACATGAAAGTGCGGCTAATGGCACGGGGCATATCCGAGGATAAGATTGCTGTGGCTGAAAATTGGGCTGATGGGGGTGAAATTGTGCCCGGTCCTTTCTCCGACGGCCCTCTCGTGGTGCATTACTCTGGTACGTTGGGCTTGGCCCACGAACTGCAAACCATCGCCGAAGCGATGTTGCAGCTTCGATACAATGATCGTTTTCGCTTCGTGTTTGTTGGTGGTGGAGCACGGCGTGCTCAGGTGGAAAAGTTTTGCAGGGAACAACAGATCCGGAATGCCGAGTTTCGACCTTACGTAGATAGGCTTGGCCTAAGCCAGAGTTTGGCGGAAGGACATGTCGGCCTGGTGACGCAACTCCCTAAGACCGTAGGATCGGTTGTGCCGAGCAAGACGTACGGAATCATGGCAGCCGGGCGACCCGCGATTTATGTCGGTCCAGAAAACGCGACACCGTCGCTTGTTCTCCAGAGATACGAATGTGGCTGGAGAATCGAATCGGGCGACGTGCCAGGTATGGTCCGACTTCTCATCCGACTGGAGCAGGATCGGTCGCTGGTGCAGGCGGCAGGAGCACGGGCCAGGCGAGCCTTTGAGGACCACTATGACAGGCCGATCGGGGTAGCCAGGATTTTGTCGACCCTTGGCCTTTCAGAAACTTCGCGTACGACCCCTGTTTCCTGTGCTGCTGAATCGGCGTTCTAACGATGTTTCACGATAACAAAATGAAAAAGCATCTAGCCTCGGAGCGATTCCTCTGATCACAGCCTCAAAGAAAAAGTCTCCAAAAGCGTTCATCTCCGGCATCACTGGCCAAGACGGCTCTTACCTTGCCGAGTTCTTGCTCGCCAAGGGCTACGAAGTTCATGGCATCATTCGCCGGACATCTACTTTCAACACGGATCGTCTCGATCACATCTACTCAGATCCTCATGAGCCAGAAACAGGTCTGCGTCTCCATTACGGGGACTTGGCGAACGCTGCCACGCTAAGTCGCCTCATCAATGAGATCCAGCCCGATGAAATCTATAACCTGGGCGCGCAATCTCATGTGCGCGTGAGCTTTGATCAGGCCGAGTACACGGCGGACATTGTCGCGACGGGGGCGCTGCGACTCCTCGAAGCATTCCGCGATTACGCGCTGGAAACAGGACGAGAACCACGTTTTTACCAGGCCGGCTCTTCAGAAATGTTCGGGGCATCGCCTCCACCGCAGAGCGAAAAGACTCCCTTTTACCCACGCAGCCCATATGCCGTGAGTAAAGTGGCAGCTCACTGGTACTCCGTGAACCAGCGGGAGGCGAACAACCTTTTCATCTGTAACGGAATTCTTTTCAATCATGAATCTCCTCGACGAGGAGAAACATTCGTGACTCGCAAGATCACACGCGCACTGGGTCGCATCAAGTTCGGTCTGCAAGAGAAGCTGTTCCTCGGGAATCTGGATGCGCGTCGGGATTGGGGCCATGCAGCAGACTACGTTCGCGCCATGTGGCTGATGCTGCAGCAGGGCTCACCCGATGATTACGTCGTTGCCACGGGCGAAAGTCACTCGGTCCGAGAGTTCTTGGACCTCGCGGCCAGCTTTGCCGGGATCAAGTGGAAAAGTTACGTCGAAACAGATCCCCGTTATCTTCGACCGACCGAGGTCGACTTTCTCCAAGGAGATGCAACGAAGGCCCGGCAAACACTCGGATGGAAGCCCGAAATCAGTTTCGAAGAATTGGTGCGTTCAATGGTCGAGAGCGACGTGGAATTGGCGCGTCAGGAGCAGACTCTCTTGCGGGCGGGGCACCAGATCAATCCCCGGGGCAGGGTCCATGGCTGAGCACCTGTCATTATCGCAGGCCTCAAGCGTGTTTGTCGCCGGCCATCGCGGGCTGGTCGGATCTGCGATCGCCCGTCGACTCGAAGCGTTGGGTTGCCGTACTCTACTGGTTCGGAGCCATTCCGAGCTTGATCTATGCGAACAGGAAGCGGTGGATCGCTTTTTCCGAGAGAATCGGCCCGAGTTTGTTTTCTTGGCCGCAGGGATAGTTGGTGGGATTCTGGAAAACTCGAAGCGCCCAGCCGAGTTTTTGCACGACAATCTCGCGATTCAAAACAACGTCATTCACGCGGCCTGGAGGCATGGCACCAAGAAGCTCTTGTTTCTCGGTTCATCCTGCATTTATCCGAAATTGGCGCCGCAGCCAATCAAAGAGGAGTACTTGCTGACCGGCCCTCTGGAACCGACAAACGAAGCTTATGCGATTGCCAAAATCGGCGGACTCAAGCTCGCGGCAGCCTACCGCGCCCAGTACGGTTTCTCGACGATCAGTCTCATGCCGACGAACCTCTACGGCCCTGGCGACAACTTTGATCTGCAATCATCACACGTCCTTCCCGCGATGATTCGCCGCTTTCATGAGGCTAAGATTTCGGGCGCGCCCACAGTTACCCTCTGGGGAACCGGGACACCACGCCGGGAGTTTCTTCATGTCGATGATCTGGCCAACGCCGCCTGTTTTGTGATGGAGAACTACGATCGTCCCGATGTGCTGAATGTTGGCGTTGGCGAGGATCTAACAATCGCGGAGCTTGCCGCGCTTGTGAGTCGCATCGCTGGCTATAACGGTCAAATCGTCTTCGACCCTTCGCGTCCCGATGGAACACCGCGCAAGTTGTTGGACGTTTCGCGAATTCATGCGCTCGGCTGGCGTGCCCAGATTTCCGTGGAGCAAGGCATTTCGGACACATATGCGTGGTATAGACAGCAGTGTTCGACGAAAGTATCAGCCTGACGCGAAAAACCGGCCCGACCTGCTGCTTAGCTGGCCGCCTTCACTCAAACCGAGAACAACTAAGCCAATGAGATCTCCTGCCTGCGTTGCAATTCTGATTGCGTTTATCATCTGCCCAGCAGCGCATCTGTCTGGCTACGCCGCTTCTGCTAGAGGAGTAGCCGTCATCGGGGCTGAGAGCGTCGCTACGCAAGGCTCCGCTGAAGGCCGCCCAGGCGAAAGTCTGATTTTCAAAGCGAGTTCGCAAACCGGATCAACGGCAGATGTTCAAATCAACAATGCGATCACATCGTTGGCGCGTCGCAGTGGAATTATCTGGGCCGACTATTCGGCGAATCAGACGTGGGCAAGCTGCCCGCATTGGGGTGCGCAAAGCATCACCCTGGTCCTTTATCCTGTCACTTACACGATAGCAACGAACTGCACGATTCCGGCGAACGTAAGTCTGCAATTTTCCCACGGCGCATGTCTGGCTCCTGCTGACGGAACGACAACAACCATTACCGGCTATTTCACCGCTCCGATGTCGAAGATTTTCTGCAATGCCGTCGCGGGACACGGGACCATCAGGCTTGCTTCCGGGGACAAGAGCGACGAGGGCGGACAACTCCTCATTCATGCCTATCCGGAATGGTGGGGAGCGAGCGCCGGAGATGCAACTGGGATTGTGAACACGCCAGCGCTCCAGGCAGCGATCGTCGGAGCTTATGGAAACAACCGGACCAATGCCACGCCGTATCCGAAATACAACCGTGTGCTGCACTTTTCCGCGATGTACAACATCAATGCAGAACTTCACGTGTATCACATGATTGGTTTTCGCTGGGAAGGAGAGAACCAGTTTGGCAGTGGGTTGCGTCAACGCACATGTGGGTTGCGCATTATCGACGGGCAATCGATAGCCTACGGGCGCTTTGAGAATCTGCATTTTGAGAATGGGTGCGGGGGAAAATCCGGAGCCGCCTTGGTTGACATCGACTACAGCGGTGCGCAAGGGGAAGACCTGAGACCACAGAACATTACGTTTTACGACGATTTCTTCGCGGGCGCTGGTCTCGCCGACGTTGGTGTGCTGATCGCCAAAAGCGGCGGCGGCGCCCAGGGCGATAACATTCGTTGCTACAACTGCTACTTCAACGGCTTCGCGGGGGCAGGTTGGCAGATTGGTGGCAACAATACGGGACGAAACGCTGGCCGCTTCTACGCTCAGAATGCGATCAAAGAGCAGATCATCGGCGGAGATATTCAGGGATGTCCGCTTTATGGCGTTGCAGTCTATGGAGGCTCCATTGAAGTGAATGGGACTACGATGGAAAACGATTCCGCCGGTTTCGGGACCCAGACCGGTTTCGACGTTTACTGCGAAGCCCCGCAGGATCGTTGCATCGTGCGTAGTGTCCGCTCTGAAAGTCACAAGCTTGCGGCGGGCAATCCGATTCTTATCGAACACAGCCGAACCATTTTCCAGGCGGCGCAGTGGTATTCCGCGGGCCGCAGTTAAGGGATGCCAGGCACTTCCTGGCCGGCGGGTACTCTCTTTTCCGGCACAGGGCAGGGCGGCGACGGAAAGTATTACCAGATTAAAACGCGCGGCAAGTTTGGCGGGCTCGGGTTAACTGATGCCACCGGAGGTAGCTCGACCACAATCAAAAACTCTGCTGCCAACTGGACTACCGATGCATTCAAAGGACAACAGGCAACACTCGTAGCGGGCACCGGTAACGGAGAGTATTGCGCGATCACGTCGAACACAGCAACCGTCATCACTTGCGCTGCCGGCTGGGTAACCAACTATTATCAGCTACCAAATGTCGGTCCGGATGCTTCCAGCAAGTTCGTGATCGAGCCAAACTGGTCCTCGCATCCGACTACAAGCGGGACGGTAACGTTTGCTCCGTTCGACTTCAACGTTATCGAAGGCACCGCCGGCGCTCCCATAGGAGATGGAGAGCTTTACGACGTTTACGCTCCCGGAGGACAGATCAAAATAGGGGGCCCGTACTCGGAGCTTAAGCACGTCTTTGTTTCGCGATCGGATTGGAACTCAGCGGGTTTCATTCTCGAAGATGCTCTTCAGCTGGCAGATTACGAAGACATCTACATCGAAAAGCCAGGCCAAGCGATCAATGTCGGAGGTACGACAAAACGAATTCCGTGGACATTCTTTCGCAATAGTGGTGCAAATAGCTTCTACTCCGGAGTAACGCAGAAAAATATGGGAACCAAGCCGATCTGCTGGAGCTACGGCCAGATCGGAGGCGGTCAGTCTGCAAACGATGTATGTATTGGCATTCGAACCGACAATGGATCTCTTAAATCATCAGGGCGGGCAGTGCTCGGAATCTTGGGAACTGTCGGTCCAGTTACGCCGTTTGGTTCAAACCAGGCCGGAGTTGATTTGCCGGTTAGCGGAGGCCTCTCCACCGGAAGTGGAAAGCCGGGTGGTATCAGCTTCCGGCTCGGAACGCCGGGTGGGCCTGGATCCCAGGTGAATGATAGCGACGAGGTGGCAAGAATCGATGTAAACGGCTACAAACTGCCCGCATTTACTTTCGCGAAATTGCCCCCCGCTCCGAACGGCTACGTCGTGTTTTGCACTGATTGCAATACCGGGTGCACATTTGGTGGCGGAAAGGGGCGAACGTGTTTCCGCGAAAACGGGACTTGGACTCACTGAAATGGCAAGTCAAAGACGTTTTACCAGCACAGCCTAAGCCGTGAGCAAGGTCGCGGCATCAGTCACCGGCGGCAGCCGCCACTGCAGGTTTCCGATTTGTTCGAGGTGCCCTTGGATCGCAGCTCTGGATGCGGCTACGCGACGGAAGAATCTGCTAGGGAATCCGATATAGCGCTACACTCCCTAGAGTGGTGGCCAAAGCGCCAGCATTCAGGGCTTCCTTCATGCGGCTATTTGGGACGAAGATAATATCGTCCGGCTCGAGCGGCATGTCTGGGGATTTGGCACGCAGAATGTTCTTCAAGGGTACTGGTATCTCTTGTAGCCCGTTCGATGTGCGGCGCAGCATTTTTGTGCCACCAACGGATGCGTTACGCGTTGGCCCTCCAGCCGCTGCCACAACCCGCAAAACGGTCACGCCCGCAACGGATCCTAGAACGTAGCCTCCTGGTTTCCCTACTTCTCCCAGCACATAGACGATAGGAGCGCCGGGTACCACCACGGTGTCCCCTGGCATTATCTCCACATTATGGCGAGCCATCTCCACCGGATCTTTGGAAAGCTCAACTGTGATTGGATTGTCACTATCGCGGTGCGAGATAACGGCTCGATTGGCCGCCTTTTCGGTCAGCCCGCCGGCGGCTTGGAGTACATCGAAGAGCCGGTGTGGCCCAAGAGTGGAATAGGAACCTGGTTTCACGACCTCGCCAACCACGGAAACGGCGCTGCTGCTGTATCCCTTCGCGAAAACAGAGACATGCGGATCGTTCAGAATGTTATTTTGGCGTAGCTGAGCTTCAATGGCTCCCTCCGCCTCGCTACTCGTCATGCCGCCGACTCGAATGTTCCCGACCAGCGGCATTGAGATATTTCCGTCAGAGCTGACTCGAGTATGTCCGCTAAGGTCGGGCGCTCCATATACGGAGACATCCACTTCGTCGCCAGGTCCAAGGACGAGTGCAGAAGAATCGGTCTGCTCGGGGTTCTTTTGCTCTGAGGAGCGATCTGGCGGAACACCGACATTTCTTGATGGTTCCTTTGGGGCGTCCTGGTTAGGTGCGGCGTCTTGAACAGGGGTGCTGTTTTGCGCTGAACTCACTTGCAACAACACTGCGACACCAAGCAAGACGAGCAGGAATGAGCAGTTTGAAAGGAAATTCACAATACGCGGCATGGGTTGAGAAAATTCTAAGCCGTTGGACACCTGCGCACAACTGGAATCTGAACGCAGCCCGAAAAACCCGCCAACTTGTTGAGCTTTCCGTTTGTGGGATACAGCGGCATCAATGACAATCTTGCTACACCACGGATGTTCGGCAGTTCCGAATCTGCGTGTCCCTTTCTTGAACCTTTCAACATGCCGGAGTACTCTTGCCGCATTGCGGAGAGTCGAAAGAAGGGCTCGACGAAGCCTGAATATAGTGGCTTTGAGGAGGAGACGATGTCTCGATCAAGAATCGCAGAATGGTCGTACCAACTCGGCTGCCTGAGTGCGGTAGTGGCAATAATTTATCGGGTTGTTTGGTTCGGAGGATTAGGTGCACGCTTGTTCGGCGCAGCACCACGCGTCGTTCCTCACAACTTCATGGATCTCAGCATTCTGTTGCTGGTGATCTCGATTGCCACCGGTACCCTGACAGTGATTCATCGGGAGGACAGCAAAGCGTTCACCTCGGGTAGGGGCTAGCGTCGACGTCGCGCGACGGTGTAGGGGATGTTGTGGCACGTTCCGGGACTGGGCTGTGGCAACAATCAGCTTTCACGCCTTAGTCATGTTCGTTGGCGTGGCAAGAATGGCAGAGAGTAATCGGGTTCGTATCGGAATCGCCGCCTCCCTGACTTCGCATCCTCTTGTGGTGCGCCTCTAGACTCTCCCGGCGGCCACAGTTCTGGCATCGCCAATTATCTCTCCTCAGCACCTGCTGGCGGAGTTGCTCGTAAGCATCCGCGGCCACCTTGACTCGAGGTCTCTTCGGCTCAGCATGCTTCATGATGCCTTAGCGGTCACTTGTTCTAAGAACGACAGGCGTTCATGATCGGGCAGAAATTTGAAAAACCTCGTGACGGATTCCAATAGGACGTTGGGGTTTTCGTTCTCCAGGTTGGCACCTGCCAGGAAGTCTGCGCAGATCATTTCAAGACAATATCCCCGCGATTTGTCTGTGCCCAGCATCAGGGCCGCCGTCTCGAGCGCTTGTTCGATTACCGGGATCTGGCTTTTATAGATCTTGAAGTAAATGATCTCGTGAGGTTCCGTTTCCCGACCCGTCAGCTCTTTCTCCACCTCCCGCTTGAACTGCTCCGCCGGCATCTCTCGGGCTTTGTGCAACCAGATTGCACAATCGAACTCCTGACCCTCCGCCCGTGCCACCTTCGCCAGCTCTAACCCCTTCGTCCAGCCCACTTCCTTAAGGTCCTTCCTCGCCTGCGGCGGCAAGTGTTCGTGAATGGACATCAGGTAGTAGGCTTTCCTCCGCGATTCCGGAAATCGTCTTTCCAGGAACTCGTCAAACGACTTCAGATTTTCCAGCCTCCAGTACTGCCCGGCTCGTACCTCGCACAGATACCTTCCCAGTTCCACGAATCGGGTATCCCGTTCCGCCTCACGCCGCTGTTCCCATGCCAGGATCTCGTCGATCTTGGTCAGGACGAACTGGGCCCGCTTCTTGTTCAGCTTCGGCAGCATGGGCGGATATTTAGAAATCAAGCTCGTCAAGCCAACCAAGGTCCTCTCCCGGACGCCGGATAAGGCTGGCGTCGACGAGTTCCTGTCGGCCCAAGCACAGGCCGACATACGGGCAGGTGATGCAGGGGTTCTGGGGGAACCGAACGCCGCTGTGTGGCAGGAACTGGGCTGCCTCAATCCGACGAACCGTATCCCCCACCAATTGGCTAAACTCTTGACGTTGTTCCTCTGTGATCGTAGTCCGGAAATACTGGATCTCAACCAGTCTCTTGCGGACGAACACCACCTGAGCGACCTTTGACACGCCCGTGATCCAGGAGTAGCAAACGAGTTGTGGATCGAGCATCAGTAGCCCCGCGGGTTCTTCGGGATAACGGCTAGATGTAGTTTTCCACTCCAGCAGGCAGGGAACGCCGTCGAGACGCCCGATCGCGTCCACGTAGGCAACGAAGTCGTTTCCTCGGTGGAGCGACCGCGTGAACTTAATCTGCAGGTTTTTCCGGGGCTGGGGGACACGGACGCGATCATCTTGCGCGAAACGCTCGAGAAGCTGAATCCCTTGTTGCAACATGCGATCCCAAGTTGTGCCGTTGGAGTATTCGAGGGGGCTGTTCTTGTGAAGAGCCCATTCTCCGAACAACACGGCTGTAGAGTCCTCCCGCCGAAAGTAAGCAGACAAGGCCTGTTCGAACGCTCGGCCGAAGAGCATTGCTGCTCGAGTGTCCTTCTCCCGCCATCCGTCGAGATAGCGATGCCGGTAGCGGCGAGGACAACTGAGGTATTGGCTGATCTGGGTAAAGCTGTACGTCATCAGGCCACCTCGGGATTCGCTTTCTTCGGCGAGGCCGCGAAGGACAGCTCTTCCCACTGGCTCGCAGGAGCAAAGCCATCAAAATTGAGCAGGGAAGTGCCATTGATGGTGGTATGGCTAATCTTCACGACCCCTCGAAGTCCGGCTAGTTCCTTCTCGTCGACTTCCTCGCGTCCGAGCAATTCGGGATCGTAGAGGAAGTCGCGCAAGAACCAGCCCAGCTTCCACAGCGCTTTGGCCGTGCAGTAGACGCGACCCGAGATCACACGTCCAGCAAACGTCTCAGGTTCGAGAACGCACAGGCGGAGTATGTAGAAAGGCTTTTGCGCATGCCATCGATACTGAGCCTTATCGACGCGCACGAGGAACACACCGTCGGGGATCTGGTCCGCACCAGAAGGAGCGGTTTCGACAAGACCTTGAATGCGGCGTTTCAAGCGACACCGTCTTTCTCCGTTCGGGGGCGGTACGCATTGAGTTGGCAGAGCAGGGCACTGCGGTCCTTCTCGGCCCAGTCGCCCAAGTGCTGGACGAAGTTCTCGACTTGCTCGCGCGTCGCCTCACGCAGACTCTTCACCCCACAAAAGTCAGTGGCGTATGACTTCACCAAAGTGGCATCGAGATGGTGCTGGCGTATGATCTGGCAAAGGCGGTCGCGGACCTTGGGACCGCCGTAGCTTCCGTTTGCAGGCTGTGGCGGCAGCTTTTTTGATTCTCCGGCTTTTTGCGGATTGGCGAACGAACCGATCTCCTCAACCGAGCAGATACCAATGCCATACGCCTTCCGGAGGGCGCGGTTAACGGCTCTGGTTTCTGCGACCCGCAGCTCTGCGCCTTGGACTAGGGACGAGATGTTCGAAGGATCGGCATCGCCGAATCCGAAAAACCCTCGACACGTTCGAGATTTGTAGACGGTAGCTTCGAATGTCCAACGCTGGGCGGGAGGGTCGGAGAATTCTGGCACAGGCCGAACATGAATTCCCGCACAGCGGCTGGCCCGGGCTAAACGTATGAGGCCAGTGTGTGTCACATACCAACCTCGATCCAAAAAAACCAAGTCACCACTCGAAACGGAGAATCGATACTGCCGTGTAATGCTCTTCAGAATTTCCTTATTGGCCGAACTCATGGCAATGGGCCACCGTCTGCGCGCGTGTCGCAGGTTCGCACGAACAAGCTTGATCATGTCGGACGTCGGTTTCCGCGTCATGTAATAGAATCTCATACATAATCATACATTGAAGAAATAGATGTGTCAATGGTGCCAATATGCAAAGAGATGAGCTTTTCTTACAATGTCTGCAATGCCAGCAAGAAAAGATGCACCGCTCGCTTTCCGCATTCCGGCTGACCTTAAGCGAGAACTGCAGCAGATCGCTGATCGCGAAGCTCGAAGCATCTCGCAAATCTGTGAGATTCTCTTGCGAATCGGGGCAGAGCAGTACGCCAAGGAAGGACCGAAATTCCTCCAGCGGTTCCTGGATCGAAGGAAGGCAGGAGATTGACCTACCCGTTTCTGCCCAAACAAGCAGATTCCGAGTGCATTCATCCTCCACAAGCCACAAGGGCTTCGCCGAAGCCGCGATAAACAAGGCATCGGACGTGTAATGCCAGTTTTGTTTTCAAGGCATCCGGGTGTTTAAAGCGTCTTGGACGATATTTCGCTCCGTGTGCAAGACTCTGCACGAACAGTGGGCGGCTGTTGGTGAAACCGAGAAGAGATAAGGCTAGTACGATTCGGTTCGTCTGGATCGTGCTGAGCCTGGGGCCTTCGCGTCCGATTTATAGAAGGAACTCATCCGGCGAAAAACAGCCTGTCCTGGTCACGCAATTGCAATCACATAGGCATCCGGCCAATTGCGGGTTTGAGCACCTGGGGCCACACCAGGAACGCGCATGAGTCCACGCACACGAATAACGAGAGTCGAGAAGAAGCTGGCAGACAGGGAAGAACGAAAGCGATTGGCCAACTGCACCTGCCGGTCTATAGTGAAATGTCATTTCACGAACTACCACCGCAACCGGTTGAGCATAACGGCCGCAGTCTTGTGACCTGTTGACCAAGACTCATCGCAACAAAATTTGGCATGCTAGAGGGATGTACAATGCCCCCGTCTGGGAGGGCAAGAATTATGCAAATGTTAGCTTTTGCGCTGATCTTGGTGACCGTCTCGGCGTGGCCACAATGTCAGGAGCAACAGATCGATGATCTGAATCGTCGAACTCGATCGATGTGCACACTAAATCCTACGAATAATGTCGTACCGGTGCGGTATGGGTCCACTTTCGCCGATTCGCGCCTGTCGAGAGACATCAACGGTAATCTCCAGATTGGGATGAATCCGCGTCCCAACATTCTCAATGGCGGCTTGACCATGGTCGGCAGTCTCGCCAAGTCGAATGTCCTCGAGGTGCATAACAACTACGCAGTTGGCGTCGATCTTTTCACCCATGCAAATGCGGGGTTTAGAGCCCCTTACATCAACTTCTATAAATCCGATGGAACTCAGCTCGCGCCCGCTCCCATTCTCTATTCAGGTGTCTACGAGGCAGACAGCATTGGTGGAATCAACTTCGGAGGTTGGGACGGATCTGCTTATTTTGCTGGCTCAGCCGCGATCTACACCGCGCCAGATGAAAACTGGACACCTACCCACCACGGTGGACACCTATCAATCTATGGAACCAACGTCGGATCACTGACTCAGCAAATTGCCCAGTTCGGCGGAAAAGACAGCAACGGATTTGGCGGTGACAACGTCGTTTTTTTCCGACCGCTCAGTTTCGGCGGCAATCAGTACAACAATCCTGCCTTGTACCCAGAGAGTAGCGGCATTTCGGGAGTGCCAGCAATTTTGCACGTTCGTGGCGCAGACAACAGCAGAGATGCTTCCGTCACGGCCTTGAACGTCAGTGTTTCCGGCTTTGTTGCGCCGGGGTCGGTCACCGTGGAGAATCTACCTGCCGCAAGCGAGACGGCCGGCAAGATGTTCGTGGTCTCCGATTCGACCGCCGTCATAGCAGAAGGCCAGATGTGTATCGGAGGAGGCACGGGCACCGCACTCGCGTTCTCGAATGGAACTGTGTGGAAATGTTTCTAGGCTGGCGAAAGGCTAACGTGATTCCTAGGCGTGGTCAACTCAACCGACCGCGCAGAAGAGAAGCACACAAAGCATGAGGGCGCACCCGAAGATGATCGCGAGGTGTGCGACCTCTTGGTGCATGTCACTCCCCACGAACTTGCCGGAAGGCAGACCTATCCGACCAGTGCGGATCGAGATGCACGGACGTAATCTTCTCGCTATTGCTTTTCAGATAAAAGTCGGCTTTCCTGGTCAGATTGCGGAGCGGCTCCGCCGCGAACTTTACTGGAAGGATGACTTGACGCCGTTGGCAGTCGAGAGCCTCTGCCTGGATATGCTGGTATCGACATCGCGGCGACAGCGTATATGCCATGAGCCGGCGCCTTCTTGGTTATTTGCGGGCTGGTCTTGGCGAAGCTTTCGGCGTCACCTTTCTGAATTGATATGTGTGGCAGCTAATAAAAATCGTCCACCGAATCTCACGGCAATAGTGGACACGCTGTCATTGTGTGCTGTAGGCTGTCGCCGATCTATCGCCACTTAACGGAACCACGATTACAGAATTTGTCCCGATTAAAGGGGAGCTCACAGATTAACCTCCGGAGTCATCATGAGTACTGCCAAAATTGTAATTCCCATAATTGTCCTCACGAAACGTCGCAAGGATCTGTTTCTTCAGTCGGCACTCGAAGGATTTAGGCCGCAAAAACGTGCATTGAGACGCGAGACAGCTGAGAACTCGGTCGCTAGCGAAAAACGGCACATATTGTCCACCGATTCCATGTCAACACCAGACAGGCGTACAAAACTCCCAGTTTTCAAGTCAAAGATGTGAAATGCCTCGCGTGGCAAGTACACGAGACGGCGCAAGCCAAGACGGACTTGCGACAATTCCAGTCTGGATCCGCCGGTTCCGTTCCGAAGGATGGCGACTGGTCAGGTACAATCTTGCCAAAACTTCCCGTTCCAACGGATCCTTTTCCCATTCCAAAGATGCTGGGCGATAAACACTCCTTCGTCCTCGTCACATTCCGTGAAAAAGTACTCATCGGGTAGACTCAGTTTCCACCTCATTAGTTGTTGCCGATTAAATTCATCCAACGGCAGGCGGGATGGCCATTGTCTAGCCCAATCTAGAGCCTGTGAGGTAGAGTCCGCTTGATCATCATGCTTACCCTTTGGAAACGTAGTCAGCTCATGCAAATAGGCGGCTAACCAGTCAGCTTCCGTGGGCAGGTAGACAAACCCATTTCCGATTGTGCTGCTCACCGAATGTAGACGCATGATCTTGTCCATGGTTGGCTCATACCGGGTCACGCGTGATACGCCGTCTCGGATCAACTCCTGAATCAGCTGTGTTCCAGACGCCTTGTCTTCGATGAGAATATTTGACGGTCGAAAGCATTCCGCCTGTGTCCGGACGGCTCGCTTCAGATCCGGGTAGTCCAGACGTTGACGCAACACATGGAGCAGGAAGAACTTCTTACTCTTGCGTCCCCATGTGGTGCAGACGCTAAAGTCGCTCAGTTCGGTGCTCTTGTTCGCCGTATCCCAGCTCTGAAGGATCATGTCAAACAGGGCGGGCTCTTCCCCCGGGACATATGTCTTGAACCAATCTCGCTTGACCATGCCGCCGCCGAGCGGTGCTGGCTGTTGCTGATATTGCCCGGCAAAATTGTATTCTCCGATGGTGTAGCGTATATGTTCGAGAATTTCCAACGGCTCTCGGTCGGGGTGGAGCGGTTCTCCGATGTGACGATGCACAGTATGACTACCGAGACTTGACTGTATTACGTGGGTTTCCTCTTCTTCGGCAATCGCAGGTAACCGCACATGCTCCCAACCTTCCTGCTCGAGTACATGTCCCACCAGGTCGTCCTCGTGCAGGCGCTGCATGATGATGATGATGCATCCGACTCGCTTGTCATTTAGTCGACTGTACAAGGTGTGGTCGTACCACTGATTGACGGCTTCACGCTGAGATTCAGAGAGGGCTTCGTCGGGCTTGAGTGGATCGTCGAGAATGATAAAGTCCGCTCCACGGCCGGTTAGGACGCCTCCTACCGAAGTTGCCAGCCGAAACCCATTCTGTGTCGTCGTGAACTCCTGCACCGACTGCTTGTGTGGGGAGAGACGAGTGGGAAACAGGCTCTTATACCAGGCACCGGACATTAGAGTTCGACAATCGATCGAATGCTTGTTCGCCAAATCTTGTCCGTAACTGGCGCAGATGATTTGCGCGCTCGGGTTATGTCCCAGGACAAATGCTGGAAAGGCGACGGCTGCGCAGTGAGATTTTAAGGATCTCGGGGGCACGTTAATGATCAGACGAAGTATTTCGCCATGTAGACAAGCTTCCAGCTTGACTGCGACCAGCTCAGTGTGCCAATTGCTCAGAAACTTAGCACGAGGGTTCAGTTCTCGAAAACTCCGATGGATGAAAGTGTTCAAATCTTGGCGCGTAAACGCGCGGTATTCAGCTGCGCTAATCATCTTGGTGTTCGACCTCCGTTTGCTGTTCTGATTCTGATTCCGACCGTAGTTCCTGGGATTGAAATCGATTCAAGAGCTCTTGGATAACCTCTGCATCGATTTCAGAAAAAGGAGCAGCCGTATCCATTGCTTGATCTTCAGTCTTCTCGACCTGCCGAGCGAGTTCAAAGAGGGATCGAGCCGCTCGCTGGTTTCCAGAGGCGGCCTGGTTCACAAGTTGCTTAATCGCGGCTTCAAGTTTCGTGACCGCTTTCCGTTTGCCGCCTTCATTGATAATGACCTTCTCGCGCATCGCCTTGGAAAGCACGGTAGCAAAGTTCAGCGTTCCCCTGGGACGTCCCGCGGGATTGCCTGACACTCCCTTCGTAAAACGGGTGTATACGGGCGGTCGTCCATAGCCGACGGCTGCGTCGTCCGTGGGCTGCTGCTCCTTTTTCCTACGCGCCATGGGCTGCCTCCTTTTCGAGCTCTGCAAAGCTGCGTCCTGAGATGGCATGCGTAGCTAACAATCCTGTGAAGGTTTGCCATCGTCGAACCGCAGTGTCGACCTGAGTTGGATCCGACTCCATGCCGAAACATCCGAGCCCCGCACGTTCTGCTGCGATGAGTGTCGTACCATTGCCCAAGAATGGATCAAGTACGATGTCGCCCGGCTCCGAGTTTTCCATGAGCGCATCAGCCACCATTGCCACCGGTTTGGCGTCGCGGTGCGCTTCGACCAGCTGGCTATCTTTGATCGACTTGGCACGAGAATTCACTCGCGCGTAGTGCCACACATTGGTGCGTCGGTGCCGGCACACTTGGGCAGCACTGAGCTGCGATTCCTTCCCTTTGTGAAATACCAAGACCAATTCGTGCTGACTTCGGTACAGACTGTCCATCCCGGATTTATTCTTTACCCAGACGCATACGTTTTTGAGCTCGGCGAAAGCGTGATTTCCGGAGGTAAGGACTTCAGCTAAATAGCGCCAATCAGTGCACAGAAAATGTAGGGAACCATCGTTGCAGTAATCTGCGAGCAAAAGAAACGTCAGAGTAATAGCGTCTAAAGACGTAGCTTCCCTGATCTCGTGTGACACCAGGTCGATGCCCTCATGTTTGATTCCGCCGAGCTGATTGCCAGGGCCGCCTACGACGCGAGGCTCGGTGAACACAATTGACGCGCGGTGATTTTCCATGAGCGCGGCATAGCTGCTCCGGTCTAGGGGATTGCCGCAGAGAATGCGATGCGGGCCGAGGAACCATAAGTCGCCTTGACGACTGACTCGGTCTTGCACAGCAGTTTGCGGGAGTACATCCGCCGAGTCCGACTGGCACTTGTATGTAGGCGCAGGTCCCTCAATCAGCACCTCAATTTCGTGCAGCGAAAATCCCGTTGCCTCCAAACTAAACTCCAACTCGACCTCGGAAAGGGATTTCAACGTTGCACCGAGTAGCCTGTCATCCCATGTCAAATTCTCGGTAACTTTGTTGTCTGCGATCGCAAATGCCTTCGCCTGATCCTCTGAGAGGTGTTCGACCCTGACCGTTGGTACTTCAGGAATGCCGAGAAGCATTGCCGCTTGCAAGCGGCCGTGCCCGGCAACGAGCCGGCCGTTACGGTCAATCACAACTGGAGTGAGAAAACCGAATGTTTGAATGCTTCGGGCGATCTGTCGAATCTGGTTCTCGGGGTGGATACGAGGGTTGTTCGGATTTGGCTGCAGACTGGCGGTAGGGGAATAAGTAATTGCCAGTTTAGTCTCGGAGCCAGCGCGTGGCGCAAGGCCGTCGACTCCGAGATTTAGAGGCTTGTGCCTTCTGTTTGCGTGTTTCATGCATAATTCCTCGCGCGCTATCTTGAAGGATCGCTGCGACGGAAAAAATGACACGAAAACTAAGATTGTGGAAAATTTCGTAGCAGGCTCTTTTAGGACTGCGAGGTTCGAGTTGCATACAGCTTGCGGCAGAGTTCGCGAGCGTTAGCGGTTAATATTTGACAAATCCTCTGATTGTCTTCGTGGTCGCGGAAGCGCCGGAGCGCCCGATCAATGCTCTCTGCGGACGTCTCACTATCTGAAGACCCAGTCGCACTCTTACCGGCCTCCATTAAGTCTGCAAGGGATTCGGGGGATAGAGTGCGAATGACCGATGCTGGAAGTCGATCTGCGGAGATGCGCCCAAACTCTTCGATGAATGCTTGCAGACGGAACAAAATGCCATGATTTTTCTTTATTCCAATCCTCTTTTTGCTAAAAACTTTACACTTGTCCATTTTCTCAGTGATGCGGTTTGCCTCGCCCTCAAGCTCGTTCGGTAACAGAGGCAAAGAGTCCTCAACAGGCACTACCTCGAATTCAAGTTCAGGCAATAGATTCAAATACTGCCGATAGGTCGACAGTACCCTCAAATACTGCTGATAGCTCGCCGCCGCACGTCGGAGATCGCGTCTTGCTTTTGAGAAAACTTTTTTAACTTTTTGGCCCGTTCTCTGCCGCTCCTTGCTAAACTCTTTCCAGAGCTTCGGTCGGAGAAAGTTGTAGATCGAAAGAGCAACCTCTTGACTTCCATCCCGGCCCAGCCAGCGGAGCAGCTCAAACAGCGCCAGATTCGTCGTCTTCGTTTCGGTCTCAAGGTAGTGGAAAAAAGCTTGTACCCAGAGTTGGAACCTTCTGCTGCTTCGGTTTCCCATTTGCGGAATGCCCAGCGGCGCGCCTTTCTTCTGTGCGGCGAGGATGCGTTTAGATCGTATTTTCGTCATGCGTTCCTCCCAAGAACTTGCGCAATGCCGGGAAAATAAAACTGGTTGCTGCGTCTCCGTGGAGGAGCTTTTCAAAGCAGCTGTCTCCTGTCAACTTGAGCAGACACGAAGTAGCAAAACTTCACAACGCTAGTGCCGTTACCGTTTCGGAGCTCTGCGTTCTGCGGACCAATATTCCCTGATCGTGCTCCGAAGTTCCCTGTTCTTGTTGCATTGAGACTGCGTCCGATGTTCGCGGAGGGCTCAAGTGTCTCCAGCAGGTGCGGCGATCATAGGGAGCACTTGATGCCGAGAATAGTTCGAAATTCCCTGTATTTTTCCCTCTTGCCAGGGAATTCCACCACCGAGGTTCAAATTGAATTCCGCCATCGCCACCCAGGCTGGTTCGCAATCGAGCAGGTTTCGCCACCGTTGTTAGTTGCGGAAACCGCCTGCCTGTAAACATGTTGCGGCGGGAGATGGATTTTCGAAGAACCGCGAATTGTTTATGCGACGGAAGGGAAGCGTTCTGTATTATCCACCGCTCGAACCCGCTTCCGGTGCGCTGCAGTTTGCTGAGCAGCTTGGCCGCCTCGCTTGCGGTCTCGCTGAGCGTAATAGCTCTCGGGCAGGCCCAACGCCGAGGCTCCGGCTGGCTTCGCGAATTTAGGGAGGTGAGCTCCAGAGCAATCTCGCGCATTCGTCTACTTCGCGATTCCCACGGGCCTGTTCAATGAAAAGGGGCTCCTTGGTTTAATCCTTGGTTGAGTGGTAGTCGCCAGGAAGACGCCGCTGTCTGCGAAAATCAAAACTGCAAAGCACAAGAAACAGGTGTAAAAGTTTCGCTCGGCAAATCGCGGCCAATACTTCGGATAAACCTAACAAGGACAGGGCACTTTTCAGTGTTGATGTAAGCAGGATCGAACTTTCGTCCACTCAGCGTTGCTGTTTGCGCCAACTCACTAGAGCGACCGGTGTTTCCCAACCGGGAGGAAACCGAAATGAAGAATCGCATATTTCTAACCGCGCTCTTGTCCATAGCGATTGCGCATCCGGCGCTGGCGCAGCAAACCACAACCGATCAGCATACCGGCAGCTCTTCACAAGCCACGCCCGCTTCCTCGAAAGAGACGCCGCGAGATTCGCATACTGACTTCTGGGAAGGCGACGAGCCCAGCGCTGCAGCGCTCATCTTCCATCCGTTCGCCAGCAAAGGCTACGTACAACGACACACCCAACCGATTCGTGATCGACTGAATGAGCTCGAGGAGCTGAATGCGTCGAACAGCAGGATGACCAAGGACGCCGATACTCGTACTCAGCAAGGGATTCAATTGGCGTCGGACAAGACGAAAGAAGCTGACCAGCATGCCGCCGATGCATCCAATAAGTCACAGTTAGCACAGCAGACCGCGAGCTCCGTAAACGACCGCCTTCCGAAAGTTGAGAATCTCGTGGGGGGCATCGATCAGTACAAGGCTGGTACGCAGACAGTGATTCAATACCGTCCCGGACAGACCGTACTAAGCAAGGACGCCAAACGAGCCTTGGACGAGATGGCGACCCAGCTGAAGAATCAG
>Ga0210410_10000280_pt1 | contig 63750 bp, 48 predicted proteins | sample IncBWC4MmetaG_FD_161058 | JGI IMG/M metagenome (GOLD analysis project Ga0210410, IMG submission 161058) | Forest soil microbial communities from Barre Woods Harvard Forest LTER site, Petersham, Massachusetts, United States - Inc-BW-C-4-M | ecosystem: Environmental > Terrestrial > Soil >... | reverse complement strand
ACGGACGCCGCTCGCGGCAAGACTTTCTCCAACTTCATGATGGCCATGGCGCTCCTGAAGAACTATCACCCGTTCCAGGGGCCGAAGGGTCTGAAGCTTTGGGACCTCTTCAAGAAGTTCGACAAGACCTGGGCGCTGACCAAGGGCGCTTCCAGCAAGTACGGCAAGACTTCTCCGGAACGCACCTACGAAGACGCCATGAAGCGCCGCGCGCAAGACCCGTGGAACTTCCTCTTCATCGCCGGCATGTGGTTCCAGGATCTCTTTAACTACGATTTCCGCCGCACCGAAATGTGCATCATCCCCTACGGCACGCAGCAGGGCGAAATCAGCTTCTGCGCGTACAACACCGGTGTGGGCTGGCGCAACATCATCGAAAACATGCACAAGAACGCGACCGTGGCCGAGTGGTACAAGAACCACGGGAAGCACGAGATTTACGCCAAGGGCAAGAGCGTGAACCTCGGCTCCTACGAGCACTCGCTGGTCATCGATGCCGATGACGCCGCGCGCGTTCGCCATCTGGAGCACGACATTCCTCTGACCGCGGCCGAAGAGAACCGCATTCGCCGCAAGATGGCTCTCGAGGAGCAGGCCAGGGTTCGCGCCATCTACGAAGAACTCGTTCTGAAGAAGCCCCAGACGGCAGTCGTGCAGATCGGCACGGTCTCCGACATCGCCAAGGCCGTTCCAGCAAACTTCACCAACGCCAACAAGCCCATCGGCATCGCCCCGGCCAGTGGCAACGGCAACGCGGCCCCCAAGTCCAAGGAAACCGCCGCCGAAGCCGTAGCCGGCGACTAGGTTACAAATTCAGCTCAATCTTCCAAAGGCTCCTCTCACCGAGGAGCCTTTCTTTTTGGGTACGCCGAGCAGGGTCGACAGCTCTGGAGGTGCAAGTCCTGTGCGCCGGGATAAACCGGCACGAAGCAGAGAATGCAAGAGTCTCACGAGAAAGGGTTAGCGACCTGCTCGGCCCCGAGTTTTGCACTAGGCGCCAGAAGGCGTCGAGCGAAGCGTAAACAGGGGAACAGGTGGGCTCCGGTAACCACGTACCCGACACAGGGCGAGAAACGCGTGGAAGCCCGGCAGCCCGTACCTTTAACAAACGGTCGTCATCAAACGGACTAGCATTGCGGAACCTTGAAGGCGAAAGGATCGCCCATGAAACGCAGGCATTTTATCGGAACCGTTGCGGGTGCCGGCGTGGCAGCTGGTATGCAAGCTGCTGCTCATGGAGAGTCAGTGGCGAATCCTGATCCGCCGGTCATGGAATTGCGGGTGGCGCTGACTACCCAGGCCTTCGAGAAACTCTCCGCCTTTTATCGCGCAGGGCTTGGGCTCGTGCCTTCCCACGAATGGCCTCAGGATCAGGGCCGTTCGCTGGTTCTCGACTTGGGCCGAGCCACGCTCGAAGTCTTCGACGAAAAACAGGCTCAGACGATTGACCAATTCGAGGTCGGTCGCCGCGTGAGTGGCCCGGTTCGCTTCGCTCTTCAAGTTCCCGACCTCAAGGGCGCAGTCGAACGATTGCAGGACCACGGAGCCACGCTGGTCCACGGCCCAGTAACCGCCCCGTGGGGCGACCAAACAGCGCGTTTCGAGGACCCCGACGGCATGCAAATTACTCTCTATCAGAAGAAATAGGCTCAACTACAAGCCTCGTGACGCTAAGGCCCTTTTTCGTTTACGATTCGATGTGGGAGTATCTTCATGTGCAGGAATATCAAGACGCTCTATAATTTTGACCCACCGGTTACTCCGGAAGAGGTCCGTGCCGCTTCGCTGCAATTTGTCCGGAAAATCACGGGCTTCAACAAACCGTCGAAAGCCAACGAACCCGCGTTTCTCGCTGCCATCGATGAAATTGCAAATGTCTCCATCCGGCTTCTGCAGTCACTCGAAACCAGCGCCACTCCGAAAAATCGCGAACAAGAAGCTGCAAAAGCCAAAGCTCGCGCCGCCGAAAGATTTGGTGGTTGAACCACTGACAAACGCGCATTTCCCCGTAAATTGGTATAATCAGTGAGATAGTCGAGAACGAGGATCTCCATGCCCATCTACGAATACATCTGCGAAGACTGCAAAGAGCACTTTGAGAAGATTGTGATTAATAAACAGCAGGAAATCTCCTGCCCCAGGTGCTCCAGCAAGAAAGCCACGATCCAGCTTTCCGTCTTCGCAACGGCCGGCTCGGGTGGTTCCTCTGCTCCTTCCGGCGGCTTCTCTGGTGGCGGAGGCGGCTGCTGCGGTGGCGGCTGCGGCTGCCACTAGCCAAACGGAATTATCCAGCCTGATGCTCATCGCTCCCTCATCCCTGGTTCTTTTCATGACCGGAGCCATGCTCCTGCTCTTGATTCCTGGCCCCGCGGTGCTCTACATCACCAGCCGAAGCATCGGCCTCGGCCGGGCCGCTGGGCTCGTCTCCGCCATGGGCATTGCGGTTGGCACTTTGTTCCACGTCGCCGCAGCCACGCTGGGGCTTTCCGCCCTGCTGGTCTCCTCCGCCTCTGCTTTTCAGTTGGTGAAATATGCCGGTGCCGCCTACCTAATTTACCTGGGTATTCGCACTCTCCGCGGCGGAGACACGGCGATGCTCGAAGCCTCCAACGGCCGGCGCAGCTTGCAAAGCATTTTTGGCCAGGGAGTTCTGGTCAACCTGCTCAATCCAAAGACCGCTCTTTTCTTTCTCGCGTTTCTGCCGCAGTTCGTCGACCCTGCCCGCGGCCACGCCACATTGCAGATCTGTGAGTTGGGCGTGTTATTCGCGCTGATGGGTTGGATGAGTGACTCTGTCTGGGCTCTGCTGGCAGGAACTTTCGCGGTGCACATCCGCGGCAATGTGCGCTTGCGCAGCACGCAGCGGAAAGTTTCCGGCGGTGCACTCATTGCGTTGGGAGTTGCTTCCGCTTTTTCCGGCGCAAAAGCCAAGTAACCGAATCGGGCCGGGCCAAAGCCGCCGCGCTAAACGGCCGCGCCCTTCGCCTTTACCGCCGCCTCAATCTGTTCGAACATCGCCATGCGGTCCCAGTTATCCCACGTTTCCTGCACTTTCCCTTCGGCAATCCGCGCGATTCCCATTCCTCGCAGCTTGATCTCCGCGCCTGTCGCGCCGATTCCCAACCCAGGGCCGGTATGCTGCATCGTCGCCGTCCAGCGCACCACGATTTTGTCACCGGAGCCAAAGCAGTCGTCCAGCGTGAACTGCATGTCGGGGAACGCGTTCAGCAGCTTCGCGTGCAGGGCCAGAAATCCTTCGGGCCCGCGAACATCGCCGCCGGTTTCGCTGATTCCGTGCATCACGCAGTCAGCCGCCAAAAGCTCCGGCACGGCGTCGCTATTTTTCTGATTCCACACTTCCTCGAACCACCGCCTCCCCAAAGCCACGTTTTCATCCGACATCTTGCCCTCCAAGGGAACAACCGGGTTCCGCGGTCGTTACTCTACCAAACAGTATCGTCCCCCGCCATGTAGAGCAGACCCACGCTGCCCCGCTGCCGTCCCCATGTAGGGTGAATCAACAGACTGTGCACTAACAAATAGTTTGATTCTTGTGCGTATTGCAACAGACACGCGGCACCCGGCCGCGCAGACTTGCTTGGTCAGAAATTCGATTGGCAACAGAAATGACAGGCAAAAATATGTGGCGCAGAAATTGTCCAGTTTGCAGGCAGCCTTTGCGAAAGAAACTTCCCACCGAAACCGTTTCGTGTTCCTGCGGAAAATTCGTCTGGAGGGGCTAATCGCAGCTTGCTCCCAAGAGAAAGGCCGTGTTGGATGTCCTGGACGAAACACTTTGCCCTGCCGGTGTGCGCACTTCTCCTGCTGTTACCGTATGCTCTTTTCGGCCAGGGACTACCCGCCGGCCCTCCCGAACTCATCCTGCCACGCGGCACTCCGGTAGAACTCCAATCGGTAGAGACGATCTCCTCGGCCCGCGCCCACAAGGGCGATCGTGTCGAGTTTGCCGTGACCAAGGACGTTCAGGTAGCGGGTTTCACGGTAATCGGTACAGGTGCCCGGGCCGAGGGTTCGGTCGTTGGTGTAAAAGGGAAGCGACCATTGGGAATGGGCGGCGACCTGATCATCAAACTCGATTCTGTGGAGCTCACCACGGGCAAGAGCGTGGCATTGCTTGCACACCGGGAATTCAAAGGAAAATCGCACACCATCCGAATGGGAGTCGCCATGGCCATCACAGCGGCGATTTACCTTCCCGCGGCGCCGGCCTTCATGCTCTCACGTGGCCGCGACAGCACGCTTCTAAGGGGGACGGAGCTCACGGCCCACACCAGGAGTGATTCTTCCTTGGAAATCACAGGCTTGCCGTTGGCGCGGGAAGGAGTTTCCGGGCTCAGCGAAATGATCAAGATGTTGCCGCTGCGAGTGACCAACAGAGAGGGACGCGAGGGCGACATGCTCAACCTGATCTTCCAGGCCAGGGAAGAGGACTTGCAAGAAGCCTTTGAGCAGGCCGGTTGGCTGAAGGTGGAGAAGTCCAAGCGTCTAATCTTCTGGCATTTGCTTTGGCAGCGCAGGCACTACACCAAATTGCCGATGGACAGGCTATATGTCTTTGGAAGGGCCCAGGATTACTCCTACGCGTTGCCGGATCCTCTTTCCATCGTTGCGCGGCGCCATCACCTTCGTATCTGGAAAACCGGCCATGTTGTGGATGGCGTCCCGCTTTGGGTGGCTGCGGCGACCCATGACATTTCCATTCAGTTTGTGAAGCACAAGTTCCGGCTTTTTCACAGGATTGACCCCAACGTGGACGCCGAGCGCGACTTCATCGCCAGGAATCTCTCGGAAGCGAAGCAGCTCACCCGCGAGGAGTACGTGAACTGCCCGGAGCCGGTATCGGGCGCGCAGACGGCCACCGGGCAACCCTATTACTCTGACAGCCGCATGCTCTTGCTCGAATTGCATCCGGGGCCAGTCTCGGTGCCTGCCGCAACGCAAATCGCCAGCAAATTGCCGTAGTCTCGCGGCCTGCCGCACAGCAACTCCATTTTTTACCGGAAATATTTTTTAAGATACTCCGGCACCGCTGGATTGTTCCTTCTTTGCGGGTCGGCCAGCGGCTCTTTCGCCACGGTCTCGAGCGGAAGAACCCCCGCCCACACCGGCAAGGTGTAATCCTCTTCATCGTCAATCGGGCCGCCGGTGCGGACCTTGGCGCTTACTTCTTCGAGTGGCAGCGCCAGCACAGTGGTGGCTTTCAATTCCTGCTCGGTCGGTTGGCGCACGTCGTCCCAGCGGCCCTTCATCACATGCTCGGTGAAGACACGCAGCGCTTCCATTTTTTCGGCGGGGTCCGTCACCAGCCGCGCCGTTCCCAGAATCACCACCGAGCGGTAATTCACCGAGTGATGAAACGCCGATCGCGCCAGCACCAGGCCGTCCACGTGCGTCACTGTGACGCTCACCGGGACGCCTTCACTCAGCGTGCGCAACATCCGGCTGGCCGCGCTGCCGTGCAGGTAGAGCGTGTCACCCGACCGGCCGTAGTTCGTGGGAATCACATAGGGCTGGCCGTCGACCGTGAATCCCACGTGGCAGACGAATCCCGCGTCGAGAATTGCAAAGACGGTTTCGCGCTCATATTTGCCGCGTTTCGGCAGGCGCTTGACCTGGGTACGTTCGGTGGGTGTGAAGTCGCTCATGCACTCCAGTTTAGTGTGTCGCAGCCCCTGCGCCAGAGCCAAGTTGGCCTCCCGCAGCCTGACCGCGTCTTTGCGAGGAGAGCCACCCAAGCAAGTCGGGCTCGGCAAAGGCCTTCTTCCAGACTTCGTGGTCGGTCTTGCGGTATTCGGTGTAGCGCAAATTTGCATGGGCCTTGTTGAGCTGCTTCATCATGTCGCGCACCAGCGTGACCGGCACGGTTAGGTCGGCCTCACCCTGAAAGACCCAAAGCGGCGTGCTCGCCAGCGCCTTCACATTGGTGAAATTGTCGTACGCCGAAAGGATCACCGCCGCGGCCCATTGCCCCGGATAGGCCTGCAGCGCCGACCACACGCCCAGGCCGCCCATCGATTGCCCTGCGAGATAGATGCGATCCGCATCGATGGAGAATTCCTTTCTGACGTCGGCCATCGCGCTCATGGTCATCTCCAGCCATTTCGTCGGCTGGTTCAGGTCCGGGTCGGACCAGTTATCACCGGAAGGGCACTGCGGCAGCAGTACGAACATGGGAAACTTCAGCTGCACATCTTTGCCTGCCCAGAAATGCGTGCCGATCTGGTTTCCGCCGTTCAGTTGTCTCACGTTGTCGCTGCCGCGGCCATCGCCACCGTGCAGCCAAAGCATCAGCGGGTATTTCCGGTTGGCGTCGTAGCCGAGCGGTACGTACAGGCGATACGGTAATTGCTCTCCCTTTTTGTTGGCATACACCTTTTTGCGAAATTCGATGTCGTCTTTCGTCAGCTGGCCGCCCACAGTGAAGGGTGCCAGGACCAACACGAGTATCGCCAGCATCGGCACCTTCGTCCGAAAAAACTCCCTCACCAGGCCTCTCCTTTGTTTTCTGTTCCAGCTTTTCACTGCGCCTTCGCCGCGCCACGCACCACGCGGAATCCGATGTATTCCTCTGCCGCCGTGCAACTCGATCGCGGGTCCGCAGGACAGTCCGCGCTTCCGCCTTCCGCTTTACCCTTCCCATCGGACAACGCAACCCACTCCGCAACGTTACCTCCGAGGTCAAACACCAATTGCTGGTCCTCCCGCCCTTGTCCCGTGAAATTTCCAACGGGTTTCAGCAGCGGAGCGGTGCCGCCAAGTTCCTTCACCTTTTGCCGGAGTCGGTTCGTGTCATCGGGATTCGGCGCATAACCCGCCCAGTAATCCAGCGTGTTTTCGCCGTCCTTTTTCTCGTACCAGCCGGACGCTTCTTTTTCCGTGGGCAGCCGCCAGGTCTGGCCGGTCAGTTTGGAAAGCCACTCGGTATACGCTTTGGCCCGGTCGAAAGTCACGTCGCTCGCGGGATAATTTTCAGTGCCGGGGTCCACTTTGTAATTCTTGTCGAAAGCCGCGAACTGTGCGCGCGTCACTTCAAAGCGCCCCACTTCCACGTCATCCCGCTTCGCCACTTCGGGGATCAACACCGATTTGCCCTTGCCGGCGAAGCTGCTGCCATAATCACCGCCAGTGCGCGCAATATTTTTCGATTTCAGCGCCGCGTCGAGCGGCGAGCCCGCTTTCAGCGCCTCATTTTCCGCGGGCGTGGCCTTGAAAAAATACTTGTCGAACCACGCCATCTCTTCCTCGACCTTGCGCATCTGGTGCGTCAGCTTGCGCGGCCCGTGCGGCTCGCCGGGGAAGATCACGAACTTCACCGGCACCTTTCCGTAGTATTGCAGCGCGCGGAAATACGACCAGCTCTGCGCCGTCGGCACGTTGGTGTCCGCGGTACCGTGGAAAATCAGCACCGGCGCTTTCACCTTGTCCATCTTGAAAAACGGCGATTTGCGGATATACAGATCCGGATCTTCCATCGGCGATTTGCCGAAGTAGTAGGAGTCGAACGAATCGCCGAAAATCACGTTTCCCCAATCGCTGATCCATTCCACGTCCCCTGCGCCGACGCTGGCGACCTTGTAGCGATCCGGGTATGTGACCAGCAGGCTTGTCGACAGGATCGATCCATTCGACCAGCCGAGTGTCGCCACCTTGTCCGCGTCCACGAATCCCTTTTCGATCAGGAAGTCCACGCCGGCGTTGATGTCCGGTGTTTCCAGGTCGTAATACTTGCCACAACAGATCGATTCCACCCACTTCAATCCGTAATTGTCGCTGCCGTGATAGTTCACCTGAAGCACAAACGCACCACGCTGCGTCAGCAGTTGCAGCGGGTAAGCCCAGTTGTTGTCCCAGAAATCCTTATCGGAGCCTGCCGGGCCGCCGTGGATCGCCGTAATCAACGGATATTTCTTCCCGGCTTCGTATTTCGCCGGGTAGCGCAGGATGCCTTCCACCTCATCGTTGTTCGCTCCCTTCCAGCGGATCACTTCCGCTTTCGCAATCGCGCGCGATTTGACCAGGCTTTCATTCAAATGGGTCAACTGGACCGGCGAAACCAGCTTGTCGCCGTCGAGTCGAGCGTGGTAAAGCTGCGGCATCACGCTCGAGGTCGAGTATTCGTAGACGATTGACTTGCTATCCGGCGTCACGTCAAATCGTTCTATATTTTTCGCCGTGTCGCCTTCGAGTGGTACCCGCTTCCACGTCATGGCGCCGTTGAAACTGGCCGCCATGTAGCGCGACACCTCGAACCGGTGGCCCGCCGCAAGGCCCGCGACGAACCCGTCGCTCGTCGCCGAAACGCCGGCCCCAATGCCATTTTCCCAATCCAGTGGCACCGCCGTAGTCTTTCCCGAGCCGACGTTATAGAAATAGAGAAGTTCGATCGAAGCGGTGATGAACTTGGGATCCGTCGAAAATGGCGCCATTGCATAAAAGCTGTCGTTCGCCGGTGACCACGTAAAGGCGCGTGGATAAATGCGTCCCTCGGTAAAAATCTGCTTCTCCGTCGCGTCCGACAGATTGTGCAGAATCGTCACCGGCGGAACTTTCTGGTCAAACGTGTAGTGCAGGCTCTTCTCGTGAACCGCAACCACGTACTTCCCATCCCGGGAGACGCTCCAGTTTCCAATCCAATCGGCGTTCGTCGTCAGCCTGGTGATTTTCTTATCCTTCACGCTGATCTTGAACAGGCGCACCGGCGGCTTGTGGTCCGCATCGTCGGCCACTTCCGAATCGTCTTTCCGTTTTTTTTCGGCCTGTTCGTAGGCGCTTGGATCCTCTTCCGCGCTGAAGATCACCGTGTCGTTGTCCAGCCAGTCCACGCGCTGCGGCCCGTGCGCAAGTTCGGTCAAGGCATACGGTTCGCCGCCGTGCGGATTGATCAGCCAGATCTGCGTGGCCGCGGTGTCGGGTTTCGCCTGCGGGCGCGCCTTGGAGCTGATGAAGGCGATCCACTTGCCGTCCGGCGACCAGTTGAACGAAGAAACCGTATCGGTGCCGCGGGTCAGCTGGATTTCCTCGTCCATCGCGAGGTTCGAGAGAACCAAATTCGAAACCACGGCATCTTTTTCTTTGTCGCCCTGCGCCTTGATCCACGCCACCCATTGCCTGGCGGGCGAGATCCGGAATTGCCGCGCGGTCTCTGCGAACACCACATCCTCCGGCTTCCACGGCGAGGTCTTGGCGGGCGCCTTGCTCTCTTCCGCGGCCTGCGGCGCATTCGCAAAGCCGCAGCAGGCGGCAATGAGCACAAAAAAACGAAGCTGGCGGAAATTCATGGAGTTCCCCTGTGAGTGATGTGCTTTTCGACGCGCGTTCCACATCCAATTAGGCGCGCAAAGAGAATAGTGGAATTGACGCAAATTGGGAATGGTGTAGTCTGATGCCCGCAACTAAAGAGGGGAATGATCATGGCTCCCGTTACGCCCGTCTTCACTCAAGAAACATTTCGCTTCTTTCGGGACCTCGGCAGGAACAACAAGAAAGTCTGGATGGATGCGCACCGCGAACGCTACCAGGCCGCGGTCGTCCAGCCGTTCCGCCGCTTGCTGGAAGAACTTGCCCCAACGGTGCTCGCGCTGGACGATCGGTTTGACACCAGCGGCCGCACCGGCGCGAATTTCTCGCGCATCAACCGCGACATCCGTTTCGCCAAGGACAAAACGCTCTACAAAACGCAAATGTATCTGAAATTCCAGCAGCTGCTGCCGGGCGACCGCGAAAGCGGCCAACTCTACACGGGACTTTCGACGGATGTCGTCACCGCAGGGTTCCGGGTGTACGCCGGGCCGAAACGCCGGGAGTCCACCCTGGCGCTGGTCGCCGGGCCGCGCGTCACCGCAAAACCTCGCTGGGTCGCTGACCAGAGGCGCCGGCTCGGCAGGAAATTCGACAGCTATTGGTACACCACCGAAAAAGGGAATTGGACAAAGCACGAGGGCTGGCCGGTCCGTGCGGAGGACTGGAAGAAAATCCAGGGCTGGATCGTGCGCAGGAGAATGAAGCCTGGTGACGCGACAAAGCCAGGTTTCCTGAAAGAGCTGTCCAAGATATTTCGCGAGGTCTACCCGCTTCTGAAATTCACCAGCATCCCGTAGCCGCGAATCGCGCAAAGAGAGAAACCGTGAAACGACTTTTGCAGATCCTGATCTGGACCGCCGTGGCCGCACTCGGCGCCGTGGCGCTCGGCACTATCGCCTTTCACCGCGGCGAACCCATCAACGCGACCTGGTTTGTTCTTGCCGCGGCGTGCTCTTACCTGGTGGCATATCGCCTCTATTCGGCGTTCATCGCGGCAAAGCTCCTGGCGCTGGACAACACGCGCGCCACGCCCGCCGAACGGCGCGACGACGGTCGCGATTTTGTCCCCACAAATAAATGGGTGCTATTCGGCCATCACTTCGCGGCCATCGCCGGGCCGGGGCCGCTGGTCGGGCCCACGCTCGCCGCACAGTTCGGCTATCTGCCGGGGACGCTTTGGCTGATTGCCGGCGCGGCGTTTGCCGGGTGCGTGCAGGATTTTGTGATCCTGTTCTGCTCCATCCGGCGCGACGGCAAAACTCTTGGCGAGATGGCCCGCGACGAAGTCAGCAAGCGCGGCGGCCTGATCGCGCAGCTTGCCGTGCTCACCATCATGATTATCCTGTTGGCCGTGGTCGCGCTGGTAGTCGTGAACGCGCTGAAAAGTTCGCCGTGGGCCACATTCACGCTAGCCATGACCATTCCCATCGCGCTGCTGCTCGGCGTCTATCTCCGTTACTTCCGGCCTGGCCGCGTTCTCGAAGCTTCGTTGATCGGCGTCGCGCTCGTGCTGTTCGTTGTCGTTGCCGGGCAATGGGTGGCGGGTTCACCGTACCTGGCAAAGGTGTTCACGCTAGGCGGCGTCACGCTGGCCTTCGCCATTATCGCTTACGGTTTCGCTGCCTCCGCGTTGCCGGTATGGCTGCTGCTGGCGCCGCGCGATTATCTGAGCGCGTTCATCAAGGCTGGCGCGATTTTTTCTTTGGCCGCCGGAATTCTACTGGTGCGTCCGCAGGTTCTGATGCCGCCGCTCACGCGCTTTGTGGACGGCAGCGGCCCGGTCTTTGCCGGTAAAATCTTCCCTTTCTGCTTTATCACCATCGCCTGCGGCGCCATCAGCGGGTTCCACTCCCTGATTTCCAGTGGCACGACGCCAAAAATGATTCAGCGCGAAGGGCATGCCCGCTTCATCGGCTATGGCGCCATGCTGCTCGAGTCTTTCGTCGGCGTAATGGCTATGGTCGCCGCGTGCGCGATGACGCCGGGCGTCTATTTCGCGATCAACAGCCCCGCTTCCATCGTGGGCGCCACGCCGGAAGCAGCGGCGGCCACGATTTCCAGTTGGGGCTATCCGCTCTCTGCCGGAACGATGACCGGCCTGGCCCATGCTGTCGGCGAGCAGACGCTGCTCAACCGCGCCGGCGGCGCTCCGTCGCTCGCCGTGGGCATGGCGCAGATTTTTTCCAGCACCATCGGCGGCGACCGCCTGCTCAGTATCTGGTATCACTTCGCGATCATGTTCGAGGCCCTGTTCATCCTCACCGTGCTCGATGCCGGAACGCGCGTTGGGCGATTCATGATTCAGGAGCTCGGCGGCCGCGTCTGGAAACCGATGGGTCGCATGAACTGGATGCCCGGGATTGTTCTCTCGAGCGCGCTGATTGTCGGCGCTTGGGGATATTTTCTCTACCAGGGAGTGGTGGATCCGCTCGGAGGCATCAATTCGCTCTGGCCGCTGTTCGGCATTTCGAACCAATTGCTGGCAGCTGTGGCGCTGGTGGTGGCCACCACGATCCTGCTGAAAATGGACAAGCTGAAATGGATCTGGGTGACGCTGCTGCCGATGGCGTGGCTCGTGATCATCACCATGACCGCCAGCTATCAAAAGATTTTCAGCGCCAACGCCCGCATCGGATTTTTGTCGCAGGCGAATGCGATGGCGGCTCAACTCGCTGCCGGAAAAATCGCGGCGGCGAAAATTGCGGACGCGCAACGGAATATGTTCAATCTCCGGCTGGATGCGGTGGTCACCGCCGTCCTCGCCGCGATGATCCTGGTTCTGTTATTCGAAGCGCTCGTGCAGTGGTACGCCATTCTGAGCCGCGATAAAGCGCCGGTGTTGCAGGAAACGCCGTACGTGGCGACAGAGTGGGTGGAGGGCGATTGATGCGATCACTATGGCAGCAAATTGAACGTGCTCTGCGAACTTTCTGGCGCGGCATCCGCCAGTGGAGCGGCGATTCCGCCTACGAAACCTACCTCGCCTGCCCCGAGCGCCAGCGAGCAAAGAAGCCCTTGTCCGCTGCCGAATTCTACGTCGAACAACTAAACCGCAAATACTCCCGCCCCAACCGCTGCTGCTGAACCCATCTCACGTAGCGCCCACCTCAGGGTGGACGCTACAAATCGCTTTCGTCTTCGGCCGGCTTCAGTCGCGTCACCTTGTGCGTAATCTTCACGCCGCCCCTCTTCACCCCAGCCAGAATTGCACGCCGAACTTCCACCGGAAGCGACTCTGGCGGAAACACGCCCTCGATATCACGCGGGAAAAACTTGACGAACAGCGCGACCACATGCGCCGTCGCGTAAGCCACCGGCGTGTTGAATTTTCCCTGCCGCCGGATCTGGTATAGCGTCGGAAACATCACGTCGCTGCGGATGGAGAGGCGCTGCTCCTCCTTAGGCGAATGCTTCACACCGATCGCGATCACCGACGCCGCAAACCGCGCATTCTGCAGAATGCCCTGGCGGATGAGCGCGGCGATCTTCCGTGGTGACGACGTTTCCGGAAAACGTCGCCGAGGCAGTCCCCGCGATTTCGAAAGTATTCCGAGCTTGTGCCAGCGCCGCAGCCGGTCAAACTCGTTGCCGCCAATCTTCACGTCCAGTTCGCGCATGGGAATGTAGTGAGGCAGCGTGGCCACTTCGTCCTGCGCCGCCAGAACCACGTTGGCCGTGCCGATGGGATCGGGGAAGCGAAATTTTTCGAGTTCAGAAAAGCGTTTCGCCAGCTGGTATTTTTTGTTGCGGTAAATCCGCGGGTGGGAAATGGCTTCGTCAAACGAGACTTCCGGCGACCACTGGGAAATCGGGTCGTCGCTTTCCGTGCTTTCGTAAAGGCGGATGTGCACCGAGTGGACTTCATCGAGCATTTCCGCCGCGCGCTCGACGAGTAGATTTGTCAGGCCGGGAGCCGCGCCGGTATTGATGAGCGCCGCACGGTGCTTTTCCTCAAATTTCTTCTTGTAACGCACCTGCTCCGGCTTGAACGGATTGCGAGTCAGATGCGAGCTGAGATCAAGATAGTGCGAACGAAGGCGCAGCGCCGCGCGAATCACAATCTGGTTAAACACCGAAGCCGAAGCGTTGACGATCAACTGGCAGCCCTTAGCCGCTTTCACAATCGCGCGCAGATTTCGCGCGTTCACGGTGGAGACAGGGATGGCTGATTTCTTGCCCAGGAAACGCCGCGCGCGCGCTGGGTCTCGATCCCCGCACCAGACCACATGTCCCTGGCGTTCCAGGAGTTGCGCGAGCAGCGAACCGGTCGCGCCTGCACCCAAGATGAAGATTCGCATGACGTTAGCAGACTTTATCACACTCGGCGCGAGTCCCAGGGGGTGGGGTTGTAACGATTATGCGGGGAAGTTCCACGCGGGATAGTAGAGTGAATACCGATGGGTGATCCGTCTTTCGGCAATCGCCCCATTTTATTCGGCCCGGGATTGCGCCAAGTACATCCATCTTGATAGAGCGCCTCGTTCTGAAAGTTCAATGACAGCGTCCAGATAACGCTGTTGTTGCTCAAAGTAGCTGCTGCCCTCAATCCGTTCAAGCTCTTCTCGATGACTTAGTCTGGTGTTAAACCGCCCGGTGGCCGTCTTCAGTAAACTCGCGGTCCGGTCCTGGCGATCGATCAACCGGAACCCGCAGAGTTCGAGCATTCTTTCGTTAAAGCCCGGCGGTACAAATTGCGTATATCCGTGGACGGCCCTCAATCGAACTTCCTCATCGGAAATTGGGCCGGTAAGGACTCCCGCGTCTGTGAACAGGAACTTTCCCGCGGGAATGAGAACCCGGCCAATTTCGTGGAAGACCGCCAAGCGGTCGCGAAGGTGAAGCAGGACGTCGAGCGACAGCGCCGCGTCGAAGGATCCGTTAGCGTAGGGCAGCGGCTGATTCAAGTCGCCCTCCGAGAGGCTCACGAGACTCTCTTGGCCAAGAGAAACAGCACGCGCGTGCCCCGCGGCGATTGCCTTCGCGCTTACGTCGATGCCAGAACCCTGGCAACCGACCTGGCCTACAACGAAAGTCAAGGGTCCGCCTGGACCACAGCCGAGGTCGAGTAAGCGGCTTCGACGCGAGAGCGTAAGGCGTGGAATGTTTGCCTGGAGTTCGTCGGCGGTAACCCACGAATGCTGGCCGATGTCCTCACCGTAAGCTTCGCGTCTGAGCCGCTGTTTCAGCGGTGAATCAAATTCCTCGTAAGGATTATCGTATCCGTGGCCCTCGGGTTCTGCAGGCATGGCCATTTGCACCTCATTCGAGCGATGCGGAATCGAGGGATTGGGGCACGGGCGTAACTACCGCGCCCGCCGAAGCGCGCAAGTTAAGGCGGGCAACAAAAAACGCCGCCAGGATATAACAGCAGGCAATGAACGCGAATCCCGACTTGAGGCTGCCCGTCCGCATATTCAAATCACCAACAATATAGGGGCCGAAAAAACCGCCGGCATGGCCCACGGAATTGATTAATCCAAAAGTGGCGGCGGCTGCAGATTCACTCAATAACATCGTCGGGATGGACCAGAATACGGGGTAATAAGCGAAGACAAATCCTCCGCCCAGTGCAATCAGGGTCATTGCCAGCGGGAATTTCGAACTAGCTGGAATCAGCAGCAGATAGGAAATACCCACACACGCCAGGGGGACGGCGGTGTGCCAGCGTCGCTCGCCGGTCTTGTCCGAATGCCATCCGTTGATGAGAAGCCCGAGCAGGCCCACGAGAGAAGGCAACAGGACCAGATAGGCGACCCTGCCGTTGGGCAGCCCCGAAAGGCGTTTGATGAACGTGGGCAGCCAGAAGACGACGGACGCGTTGCTTGTGTTGGCAAGCATATAGGGGAGCAAGAGCAATAACACGCGCGGATCGCGAAAAGCTTGCCAGATGGTGTAGTGCGCGGTTTCCTTCTTCGCTTGCTTTTCCAACTCCAGCTCGTGCATTATCCAATCCCGTTCGTCGGCAGCAAGCCATTTTGCTTCTCTCGGCCAATCCGTCAGATAGAAGAGCGTGACGACACCCATCGCGATCGCCGGAATTCCCTCCAGAATAAAAAGCCAGCGCCATCCCGCCATTCCTCTCCAGCCGATTCCCAGCAGCCACCCGGCTAGCGGCGCGCCAATCACGGCGGAAGAGGGAATTGCGGCATAGAGGGCCGCCACGGCCCTTCCTCTTTCTCGTAACCGGATCCAGTGGGTAAGATAGACGATCATCCCCGGGAAGAAGCTCGCTTCGGCCATCCCCAGAAAAAAACGGGCCGCATAGAATTGCCCCGGGCTATGGACCAGGCCAGAAAATATCGTGACCACTCCCCAGGAAACCATGATTCGCGCCGTCCATTTTCTTGCGCTCCACCGTTCCACGATGATCGCGCCCGGCACCTCGAACAGGACATAGCCGACGAAGAACATCGCTACACCCAGCCCGTAAACTCGATCGCTAAACCTGAGATCAAGATTCATTCTCAGCGCAGCGAAAGACACATTGGCCCGGTCGAGGTAAGCAACAAGGTAGAGGAGAAAAACGAACGGCAGCAGGCGCCAGGCGATCCGTCGCCGCGTCCGCGCACCAACATCCGAATTTACTGAACCGATCGACCTGGCAAGGCTCAAGGCGGCAGTCCTCAACCACCCTAAAAGTTAGTGGGAGTATACACTCCCCCGTGGCGTTTTCCGACCGTGAGGTTGGTCCAGCTGAGGTCCGGATGTCGCAAGATTTTGCCCGATTGCAAGGTTTTTCGGAGGGGCGTAGGATTGTAGATGTAACTCCGACTCCGTCGGCCTGCGGGAGAGATATCTCATGGCGGCGGGGCGAGGCGGCCGATGGCGGCTTGCCGAGGGTACGGGTGGAAACGCCCGCGCCTCCCGTTGCGGTGAATGATAAGAACCGCGCTTGGAAAGGAGCCTATCACCGGAAATCTGCGGATTTCCGGCTAGAGCCCGATTCCCTGTGCGAATCGGGTTTTTCCTTTTTGGGGCCACGCTGATGATGCTTCACGACAAGTTCGGACGCCAAATCACCGACCTACGGATCTCCGTCACCGACCGCTGCAATTTCCGCTGCGTCTATTGCCGTTCCGCCGACCCGGAAAATTACCGCGAGCACGAGCAGATTCTCTCCTGGCCAGAACTTGAGCGCCTGGCACTGATTTTTGTGAACCTGGGCATTCAGAAGATGCGCATCACGGGCGGCGAACCGCTGGTGCGCCAAGGCGCGGAAGGCTACATCCGCAAGCTGGACGAGCTTGGCGTGCCGGACATTTCCATGACCACAAACGGCCACCTGCTGGCCGAACGGCTGCCCTCGCTGATCGCCGCCGGCCTCGACCGCATCAACATCAGCCTCGATTCGCTCGACCCCATCAAGTTTGAGAAAATCACCCGCACGCGCACTTACGATTCCGTGATGCGCGGCATTGACGCGGTGCAGTCTTCGCCGCTCGTCCCCGCGAAAATCAACGCCGTCCTCGTCCGCGGCTTCAACGAAGACGAAGTGGAGGCCTTCGCCGCCTTCGCCCGTGAGCGCGGCGTGATCATGCGCTTCATCGAATTCATGCCGCTCGACGCCGACCGCCACTGGTCGCGCGAACTGATGGTTCCCGCCGAGGAAGTCTATCGCCGCATCCACGCGCAATGGCCGCTGGTAGAGATCCCACACGCGAAAAGTGAAACTGCGCGCAAGTATAAATTCTCTGACGGCGCGCCCGGCGAGATCGGCCTGATCGCGCCGGTCACGCAGCCTTTCTGCGGCCACTGCTCGCGCATTCGCCTCACTGCAGACGGCAAGGTCCGCACCTGCCTCTTCAGCAAGGACGACCACGACCTCCGCGCCCTGCTCCGCAGCGGCGCCTCCGATCAGGACATCGAAGAACGGATTCGCGTCATGGTCACCGAAAAAGAGGCCGGCCATCGCATCAACGAACCCGGCTTCGTGCCGCCTTCGCGCACTATGGTGTTCATCGGCGGCTAGGCGATCCCCCGACGCTTCGCCAGACTCCTGCTCCCTCGCGTGTTATCCTTGCCATAGGCACCAGGTTGTCCCGGGAACGGATGGAAACGGTATGCCGGAAGACCACGACGACGAGCGCGAAGAGCAGCCAGAGCAACCTCAGCGATTGTTCACCCTCACTGAGGCGGAGCGCACCCGCCAGGAGCTCGAGCCGTTTCTGATTGAAGCCATCGGCGCGCGCAAGAAACTTTCCGTCCTCGAGCAGGATTTAACCGCTGTCTCCACGCGCATCATGATGATGGGCGGCGTGCTGGTGCCCTACGCGAAGCTGGCGGAAAAGCGCATGGAACAGCAAAACCTCGCGGAAGTGATGAAGAGCAACCTGGAGAAAATTCTGTCCACCGGCTGCCTCATCAAGGATCTCGACGTCGGCCTGCTCGATTTCCCTGCCATTGTGGACAACCAGGAAGTGTACTTGTGCTGGAAACTCGGTGAAGACCGCATCCGCTATTACCACCGGCAGCATGAAGGCTACTCCGGCCGCAAGCCGTTAGACCCCCGCGATCTCGGCCCCGGCACGCATTTGCAATAGCCGCTTGCCCTGAGCGTAGTCGAAGGGTCCGAGGCGGGCCGTTCCCCGAGAGGTTGCGTCTCCACGAAAAATCATGACCACCGAAAACCGACTGAAAGATTCCACCAGCCCCTACCTCCGTTCCGCGGCGCACCAGCCCATCCATTGGTATGAGTGGGGCGAAGACGCCTTCGGCCTGGCCAAAAGCCAGGACAAGCCCATCCTGCTCGACATCGGCGCCGTCTGGTGCCACTGGTGCCACGTTATTGACCGCGAAAGCTACGAAAATCCCGCCATCGCCAAAATCATCAACGAGCATTTCGTCCCTGTGAAGGTGGACCGCGACGAGCGCCCGGACGTCGATTCCCGCTACCAGTCGGCCATCAGCGCCATCAGCGGGCAAGGAGGCTGGCCGCTCACAGGCTTCCTGATGCCCGACGGCAAACCGTTTTTCGGCGGCACCTATTTTCCGCCGGAGGACCAGGCCGGGCGCCCCGGCTTTCGCCGCATCCTTCTCGCCGTTGCTGATGCGTACAAAAACAAGCGCGACGACTTAGTGAAAACCTCCGAAGCTCTCGCCGAAGCGGTGGCCAAAGCGGAAGCCTTCGCCGGCGCGAAGGGCGAATTCGATCTCGGCGTCATCGATTCACAAATCAGTTCGTTGACACAACTCTTCGATCTACGGCACGGCGGCTTCGGCAATGCCCCGAAATTTCCCCACGCCTCGGCCGTCGATCTCCTGTTTGAGCGTTTCCGCCAGACCGGCGAAAAGCATCTCCTCGCCATGGCCGAGACCACACTCGAAAAAATGGCCAAAGGCGGCGTCTACGATCAACTCGCCGGTGGCTTTCACCGCTACTCGGTCGATGAACGCTGGCTCGTCCCCCACTTCGAAAAAATGTCTTACGACAACTCCGAGCTGTTGCGGAACTATCTCCACGGCTGGCAGGCGACCCGCAATCCGTTTCTGAAAGAAACCGCCGAAAGCATAATCGGCTGGGTGAACCAGGAACTATCCGATCAAGCGAGCGGCGGATTTTACGCCAGCCAGGACGCCGACTATTCCCTCGACGACGACGGCGACTACTTCACCTGGACGCTAGACGAGTTGCACGCTGCATTGTCGCCCGATGAAGCGCGCATCATGGAGCTGTATTACGACGTCGAAGCGCATGGCGAGATGCACCACAATCCCGAAAAAAACGTGTTATGGATCGCTCGCGGTGCCGCGGAGATCGCCAAATTGCTCAGCCTCGACGAATCCACTGTTCGCCCGGCCATCGCCAGCTCCAGACGCAAACTACTCGCTGCCCGCAAACCCCGGCCCACGCCGTTCATCGACAAAACGATGTACGTGAGCTGGAACGCAATGTTTGTTTCCACCTACTTTAATGCAGCCAGAGTGATGAAAGGCGAACTCGCCCTAAATTCCGGCACCTTTGCCCTGAAAACGATGGATCGCATGTTGCGGGAAGCGTGGAGCGAGGAAAACGGTTTTGCCCATCGCATCGGCGGCCCGGCACTGCGCGGTTCGCTCGACGATCAGGTTTTCGGAGTGCTGGCGCTGCTGGATGCTTACGAAGCCACGTTCGACGCAAAATATTTCCGCGCGGCGCAACGCACCATGGACCTCGCTATCGAAAAATACGGCGACGCGGAAAACGGCGGCTTCTTCGACCGCGCCTCCGACGCTCCCGCCATGGGTGGCCTCGAAGTGCGCCGCAAGCCATTCCAGGATTCACCGACACCCAGCGCGAACTCCGTCGCGGCAATGGCCCTCACACGGATGCACGCTTACACCGACGATGCCAACTATTTCCACTGGGCAAAGAAAACGCTCGAAGCTTTCGCCGGTATCGCCCCCCAATACGGCCTCTTTGCCGCAACCTATGGCCTGGCAGCACTCCTCTTCGCGGAGCACCCAATGCAGGTGGTCATCACTGGTCCTGAGAGAGACGACGCAGCAGTTCACCTGGAAGAAGCTGCAAACTCGATTTACCGCTTCGGCAAAGCCGTCTTGCGCTTGACGCCCTCCACCTCGCTCGAATATCTACCTGTCGGCCTGCGCCAGACGCTGCCTCACCTTCCCAAAGACAAGGCCAGCGCCCTCATCTGCTCCGGCAACACCTGCCTGCCGCCCACGAGCGACCCCGAAGAACTCATGCGCCTCCTCCAAAAGGGAATCGCCGGCACCGCCACCGGCTAGTCAGTTGCCTGTCGCGAAATATAGGGACTAGCAGGAATACGGATTAAACAAAAAAGGCGCCCCGGAAATTCCGGAACGCCCCCCCGATCTTGTAATTGTAGGGCCTGCCTTCTCAAGGCGGGCCGTTTGCTTTCTACTTCTTCGGCCGTGATTCCGGCGGCACCAATCCGTTCATCCGGTAGTACACCACCAATTGCCCGTAATGTTCTCCCGAATGCTCGATCAGCCCGTAAGCCACATCGTACAGCCGGTCCAGATGCTTATCCCCGACGTCAACGGCTTCAGTCAGGCCTTTATCGCCCTTCGCCTTGATCTCCGCAGCCCCGTCTTCCACGCATTTCTTCACGAACGCTACCAAATCGGCCCGGTTCTTGATATTGACGTCCTTCGGATCATCAGCGTAGCGCGGTTTCTTGCCCGCCGCGGTATCCGTGAAGTAATACATGGACGCCGAAGCATGTACCAGGTTCGCGACAAACGTCCGCGACTCCGCTTGCGGTTTGAATGAAAACTTGTCCTCCGGAAAATCCTGCGCCATCGCAATCAGCTTCCGTCCAATATCATTCCACTGCTCCAGCACCGCCTCCGACGGGCTGGGAGCCGGCCCCGGCGCCTTCTTCGGGGCTTCCTGCGCCCGCAGGGGAACCAACGCAAAACACACCGCAAACCATACCAACACAAACCTTGAAACACGTTTCATAGCTTCTCTCCTTTGAGCGTTGAGACGAAGGGCTTACTATCCCCCTTCAGACGTATCGCCTCTCCGGATGTTTCACTGCGTGGGGAAAAAGGCAGGCCAACCGGCCCTTGGCCGCCAGCCATCATACTTAATAGGCCCGCCAAAGTCGCGGGAAGGTGCGGAAAAGGGGAGGTTTATTTCTCGCTACAGGGCCAAAAGACCATACAAAAGCCTAACCCCCCGCATGTTACTCTGATAGGACTTGGTCGAGGGAGTTACACATTGGTTTGGAGTTGGTATTTACTGCGCGTATTGATCGGGCTGTCGATCGTGATGGTCCTGTTCTTGTCCCAGCGTTTCTGGTACCGGGCCTTGTGGCGCGTTACCGGACACTGGGGCCGCACCACTCTGCGCGTGGGCGTCCGCCTGCTTTACCTTGCAGGCTGGCTGCTGATCATCGCCAACCTCGCCGACAACATCCGCCAGGATCACGGCCGGATCCTGCCGAACCACTCCCCGGTCACCACCTTCGCGGGCCTGTGGTTTTTAAGCGCGCTCTTCGGCTATCTGGCCATCAAATTCGTCCATGCCATCGAGTGGCTCTGGCACCGTTTCCACAAACCCGCGCCGCAGGACCCTTCCAAACTTCCTGCGCACCGCATCGATCTTGAAGATATTGTTCCAGACCCCTCGCGACGCACCTTTTTCCGCACCGCCAGCGTTGTGGCCGGCGCCGCGCCGTTTCTCGGCGTAATGTATGGCTTTGCAGCCGAGCGCCTGCGCTACGAATTGCGCCGCGTCGAAATCCCCTTGAACAATCTGCCGCCAGAGCTTGACGGCATGCAGATCGTCCAGCTTAGCGACATCCACCTGAGCGCCTACATGACCCGCGAATCGGTTCGCCGCGCCGTGGATATGGCCAACCAAGTTGGCGCCGACCTGGCCGTGGTCACCGGGGACCTGATCACGGGCATGCACGACTCCATGTGGGACTGCGTCGAGGAAGTCCGCCAGTTGCGCGCGCCGCTTGGCGTCTATGGCTGCAACGGCAACCACGAAATTTACGCCCGCGCGGAAGACCTCGCTGAGCGCCTTTACCGGCAGGCCGGCATGAAGCTGCTGCGCCGCGAAAACGCCATCATCCATTACAAAGGCGCGCAACTGAATCTGATTGGCGTGGATTACGAGCGCGAACGTGCCCCCAGCGGCCGCAAGCAGCAGATGCTCGCGAATTTCGAGCCGCTGGTGCGCCGCGACATGCCCAACATTCTTCTGTCGCACAATCCGAACACCTTCAATCGCGCGGCGGAACTGGGCGTCGAACTTTCGCTTGCCGGCCACACCCACGGCGGCCAGGTGCAGGTCGAAATCCTCGACGTCAGCCTCAGCCCCGCGCGCTTTATCACCGATTACATCGCCGGCCTCTATCACCGGCCGCTGCTCATGCCCGACCAGCCCAAGCGCATGGGCGAAACCATCAAGCTCATGCCCAACGCCCCCAACGGCCTCGCCGCTCTCTACGTAAACCGCGGCCTCGGCACCGTCGGCGCGCCAGTCCGCCTAGGCGCCCCCCCGGAAATCACCCACATCGTCCTCCGCCGCGTGTAAACCGGCGTTTTTCACATAACCCAAGTCAATCGAGAAAACCGGCTAGAATAATCCTGCCCGTGACGAAAAAGTGGACCATCCTCGGTATTTTCCTATTGTGCCTGCTTGCGCTGGGCTACTTCACCTTCTTCGGCATACAAACAACCCGGATTGAAACAATTCGGAGCACTGTTTCGCAAAACCTGACGCATGGTGCTTCCTCTGCCCAAGTCAGACGGTTCCTTGATAGCCAGCATCTTGACCCTTCAAACGTGATAAAGCCCGAAGCTATGCGATATGGAAGCTACAACTACAGCAATCAAAACGTAGTTGTAGCTGTTAAGCGAAATACAAGGGTATCGTTGCTGCAGCATGAAGCAATCTATCTTGTTTTTGTTTTCAACGACAAAGACGAACTTGTTAGATGGGACGTGTTTCCAATCTATACGGGCTTGTAGTGGCTCAAGGGGGGAATCGACGGCTGCAAGTTTCACTCCGCCTAGTGCCTGACAAACGAGCTAATCGCAAACTGATCCACTAATTCCGGCAATCCTAGCTAGCCCTAAGCACATTTCGACCAGCTATGTGGAGCGCCAGAATCTCACAATGCGGATGCAGATGCGTAGGTTTACTCGGTTGACCAATGCTTTTTCGAAGAAAATCGAAAATCCAGCCGCCGCTGTTACGTTGCATTTCATGTATTATAATTTTGGTAGAGTCCACCAAACATTAAGAGTTACACCTGCTATGGAGGCTGGCGTTTCAGACCACGTTTGGAATATTGAAGAACTCGTTTGTTTGATAGATGCGCACACCGTGTTGTCAGGGGAAATGAAATAATGTACTCTATTATCCCAAGTGCTCAGTTCCTCTCCCGGAAGGATGGCTTATGCCAGTCGTTAGGAAAACCAAACTCAATTGGGTTTCGGGTGCACAAGCATTGGCACTCCTCGACGCAAGAGCTAGGCGTGTGCTTAAAATGTCCGGGCAAGAATTCATGGAAAAGTGGAAGTCTGGGCATTTTAAAAACATGGATTCAGGCGATTGTCCCGGTGTCATCGGGGTTGCGCTACTAGCGCCCACAAGAACCTCACGTGGGCGGAAAAACAAAAAGCGAATCAAGAGATAACTTCAGCCACTTTTTCAAGGAATCTCTATCCTGCATTTCTTCCGAGTATGTCCATGCGGTTCAAATTTCCCCGAACCGCTATTCCCTTACATACGAACCATCCGCAACTCTGCTATGCCCAGCTGGTAATAGAACACTAGACATCAGCCAGATGTTCCGGGTTGGCGTAGACGAAAAAAACGGCGGATTCAAAGCCATAACACTTCAATACGACTACACGCTGAATGGTGAGGTGGACGGAGTTTGGAAGGAATTGGTTTCTTTCCATTGGCACCCCGATGAGACTGCCGTCCACGATCCCCATCTTCACGTTGGATGCGATTGTTGGGCTCGCGTTCACTTTCCAACGCGTAGAGTCTCAGTCGAACGCTTCATTGTGATGCTATTCAATTACTACGACATAACTCCCGAAGTATCGGAAGCCGATTGGAAACGCATACTCACGAAGAACGATAAAGCCTTCGTGGTTGGGTCCAGCTGGGGATAGGCGCGCCAAACTGATCCACTACGGCTTTTCCGGCTCGTTTCCTGTTTGCGCTGCAGATGCTAAAATCAGCGCGGCCATTCCATGAATATTAGAGAGAAGAACTACTGGCTTGATACAGTGGCGGAGCCTGCCACGGGCGCGACCGGCGCTCTACCCGACAAGGTGGACGTTGCCATCGTTGGCGGGGGATTCTGCGGACTTTCGGCTGCGCGCGTCTTGGCGCAGCGCGGGGTGCGCGTGGCGTTGCTTGAAGCTGAGTCACTTGGCTGGGGCGCAAGCTGCCGCAACGGCGGCATGGTCTTGACCGGCATGAAACTGCCCGTGCCCACGCTGATCAAGCGCTATGGCCGCGAAGCCGTGCAGCGCATGTATGCTGCCTCGCTCGAATCCATCGACCTCGTCGAGCGAATCGTCAGAGAAGAAAGAATTGACTGCGATTTTGCGCGCTGCGGCCATCTGGAAGTCGCCTGCAAGCAATCTCATTTCGACGATTACGCCGCGGCCGCCGCGCGCATCAAGAGCGAGTTCAATCACGAGTTGCGGATCATCCCCAAGAACGCGATAGAAAGCGAGATCGGCTCGCAAATTTATTTTGGCGGCATGGTTGACGAAACCAGCGCTGGCGTGAATCCTGCTCGTTACGTAAATGGCCTGGCAAAAGCCGCGCAACGCCACGGCGCTTGCCTATATGATCACACTCGCGTGACACGCGTGTGGTCGCCATCCAATCACGGCGGTGGCGGATTCCGCCTCGAAACCGCACGGGGCACGCTCACCGCGAAGGAAGTCCTGCTTGCCAGCGGCGCTTACACCACCGAAGCCACGCCTTCCTTGCGCAAAAAGGTGATTCCCATCGGCTCTTATATCATCGCCACGGAAATTCTTCCCGACGCCCTCGCCACCGAAGTCAGCCCGCGCAACCGCATGATCTACGACTCCAAGCATTTCCTCTATTACTACCGGCTGACGCCAGACAATCGCATGCTCTTCGGGGGGCGCGCAGCCTTCTTCCCGGAATCCGAAAGCACCGTGCGCCGAAGCGCCGAACTCCTGCGCAAGGGCATGATCGAAGTCTATCCACAATTGCGCGACACAAAAGTCGAATACGTCTGGGGCGGCACGCTCGATTTCGCAATGGATGTGATGCCGCACTCTGGAAAAATCGACGGCATGTATTTCGCCGTAGGCTTCGCCGGCCACGGCGTAGCCGCTGCCACCTGGATGGGCGCAAAACTCGCGGGCGTAATCTGCGGCGGTCCCGACGACAATCCCTTTTCCCGCATCGCGTTCCCGAGCGCGCCCCTCGGCCTCCGCAGCGGCAACACTTGGGCCCTCCCCCTCGCCGGCGCTTACTACAAAATTCTCGACTGGCTGACCTGACTCGCCTACCGTGCCATCACCGGTTTCCGGTCCGATGGTTTGATCGCCAGATCATCCGCTTTGATTCCAGTGTTTACTTTGGTTTGCTCCACCGTAATGTCTGCGGCCTTCTTGCCTTCCTGAAAGATCGTAATCCGCTCGGCAAACATCACTTCGCCATACGCCGCCCAATGATCGAACCGTGTCTCGCTGGCTACAGGATTGCCTGGATCAGATAACGAGACCGCCGTCTGCTTCACCGGAAGAAAAGTACCTGGGTCGAGCGTGATCTCCAGCTTGCTGGTGGAGTCGCCCTTAACGGAAATTGCGATCACGTTTAGCGCGGGGGACTCAATCGCGTAGCGCGGATCGCGATCCGCCAGCCACAAGTGCAGGTTGAAATCCCGAAGATACTTTTCGGCGAACTTCAACTCTCCTCCCTCGAGGTTGGCAACAGATTGATCCGGCAATATCTCCCAGCCGGTTTTTCCATCGAAATAGAGGACATAGGTATCATCGGGGCCGACCTGATCCAGCCGCAGGATGTTCGGCCGCACCCAGCGCGTCCGCTTGCGGACCGTTCCGTGCAAATGGCCGTCGTTATCCCATGTCTCGGCGCGCACGCTTTGTTCAAAATCCTGAATCCCCGCGATTTTGTCGGCACCGCCCAGCGCCTGCTGCATTTTGTGCAACAACTGCAGCGCGTCTTGCGCCGCGGCGGGCGAGCAGGGAATCAACGCAAGCACCGCCAGACAGACCACAATGCGCAGCTTGCGTCCCATAATCTTGTTAGACCTCAGGTGCCCGCAATCGGTTCCCACAGGATCAGGCGGCAATCTATTTTTTGACCATCGGTAAGATGAAGTACGCCACCACGCCCAGGGCCACCGGCACCGGCCCCCACTTCAGTGCAAACTTGTCGCTGAACACCAGCGCCACAATCGTCATCAGAATCGGCGCGATCACCACGTAAGCCAGTCCCGCCTTGCCCCACGGAATACGGAACGGCCGCGGTTTCCCCGGCTGCGTCTTCCGCAGTTTCCACGCCGCCAGCACAGTGAGCACGGTCACAAGGCTCCGCAGCCATATGTACACTGTCAGCAACTGCGCCAGCGTGTGGAACGCGAGCAACGCGTAAATCCCCGACGAAATCAAAATCGCGATCCACGGCGTGCCGTATTTCGGATGCTTCGCGGCAAACACTGGCGGCAAATAACCATCCTCCGCCATCGAAGACGGCATCCGCGTGCTCGTCAGCGCCGTGGCGTTCAACAATGCAACGTTTCCCAGCATCGCGGCAACCGTCAGCGCGAATCCCAGCAGGCTTCCACCGATGAGCAGCCCCGCCGTCGGCAAATAAGCCGTGTTCCATTTGTCCCAATTCCCGAGCGCCGCCAGCGAAAACAGCGCCGGCAAAAAATAAGTGGCGATTGAAAGCGGCACCACAATCGCCAGCGCAATCGGAAAATTCCGCTGCGGATTTTCAATCTCTTCAGCGACGCTCGAACACTGCTCGTACCCCGAATATAGCCACAACCCCAGCGCCAGCCCAACGCCGAACACCTGAAACGGCGGCACATGCGGCGGCACGAAGGGATGAAACGGATGGAAATGCCACTTCGTCGCCGCGATCACGCAGAGCACCAGCACCGGCACCAGCACCGAAAATTCCAGCACCGTGGACACGATCCCCACCATCTGGATCCCGCGGATGTTCACATAAGCCAGCAGCGCGATCAGCGCAACGGAAACCAGATAATGCTTCCATCCGACCAGCGATGGGAAAAATCCACCCAGGTAATCGCTGAACAGCACCGCGTAACTTCCACCCAGCAGCCACGAAGCACTCCAGTTCCACCATCCCGCCAGAAATCCCCAGAAATTTCCATAGCCAGCGCGCACCCACCGGTAAAATCCGCCTTCCACGGGAATCGCCGTCGTCAATTCCGCCGCCACCAGCGACACTGGAATCGACCAGAGGAAGGGAATCGCCAGCAGATACAGCAGCGTCAAGCCCGGCCCGCTCGTCGTTACCATCTCTTCCATACCAAACGGGCCGCCTGTCGTGTACGCGAACATCACGAACACGAAATAGAGCAGTCCCGCTTTTTTTACCGCCGTTTTGGCTGTGCTCAAGGGTTCGCCGGAAGTGCCGCCGCGCAGGTCCGTCTTCTAGCCCGCCGCAGGCGCACGAAGTGTACTCCACTTCGCGAACGATTGCTGGACTTGTCCCGCGGAGTGCGCGACACTCGGCGCGCCCGATTTTCGAGCTTCACGAATGATTCTTCTCATCATGGGAGTGACCGGCTCTGGAAAAAGCACCACCGGCAAACTCGTGGCCGAGCGGCTGGCGTGGGTGTTTCTGGAAGCCGATGACTTTCATTCACCCGAAAACATCGCCAAAATGCGCAACGGCATTCCGTTGACGGACGCCGACCGCCTGCCCTGGCTCGATGCGATCCATGCCAAGCTCGTGGCGCTCTACGCGGAAGGGAAAGATATTGTGCTCGCCTGCTCGGCGCTCAAAGAAAGCTACCGACAGCGGCTCACGAAAAATCTGCCCGTCGAACTTGTCTACTTGAAGGGCTCGCCGGTGTTCATCGCCAAGCGCCTGCGCGAGCGCCGCGGCCACTTCGCGGGAACGTCCATTCTTGCGGGACAGTTCGCCGACCTCGAGGAGCCGCGCAAGGCCCTCACTCTTTCCTCAGAATTGCCCCCCGAAGAGATGGTGCGCAAAATTCTTCAACATTTTTCTCTCGCGCCAAAAACCTCCATCGATGCTCCTTCGCTCCTAAAAAAACTTCGATGGCACCTGCTTCCGTTTCTTTTCCTCTTATACGTTGTCGCCTATCTCGACCGCATCAACGTTGGCTTTGCCGCCCTGCAAATGCAGGCGCAACTTGGTTTCAGCGACTCGGTCTACGGCCTCGGCGCGGGAATTTTCTTCCTCGGCTATTTTCTGTTTCAGGTTCCGGCAAACCTGGCGCTGGAGCGCGTCGGAGCCCGCCGCTGGATCTCCGCCTTGATGATCTGCTGGGGCATCATCTCCGGCTGTATGTTCATGGTTCACTCCGTCGCTTCTTTCTATTCGCTGCGGTTTCTTTTGGGTGCCGCCGAAGCGGGATTCTTTCCCGGCGTAATTTTCTACCTGCGCTCCTGGTTCCCCGCCAGCGCCCGAGCCGGAGTCGTCGCGCTGTTCATGACCGCCGGCCCCGTCTCCGGCGTGATTGGCGGCCCGATTTCCGGCTTGCTGCTGGATTGGAATCACCGCGGAGGCCTCGCCGGTTGGCAGTGGATGTTTCTTCTCGAAGCCGTTCCCGCAATTCTGCTCGGTTTCGCGGCCTGGTTCTTTCTCGCGGACAATCCCGGCCGCGCGCCCTGGCTTTCTCCACCGGAAAAATCCTGGCTGCTAGAGACCCTCGACGGCGAAGCAAGCTCCGCATCGGTAACTTCAGCAGGACATCCGGGTCCGTGGCTCGTGAACGCCCGCCTCTGGGGATTTGCGCTGGTCTATTTCGGCCTGAACACTTGCACTTACGGGATCAGCCTCTGGCTGCCCACCGCCCTGCACTCGCTCACGGGCCTTTCCAATTTTCTCCTTGGACTTTTGTCTACAGTTCCCTATCTTGCGGCAGCGATCCTCATGGTTTTGATCGGCGCGCACTCGGACCGCACCGGAGAGCGCCGCGGGCACATCGCGTTTTCGGCGTTTGCGGGAGGCATCGCCCTCGTCGTCAGCGGCTTTTCGCCGGGCATCGCCATCAGCGTTTTTTGCTTTGCCATCGCTCTGTCTGCGTCATCCTCGATGGCCGGGCCGTTCTGGGCTATGGCTTCAGGCTCGTTCACGGCTGCGGCCGCGGCGCGCTCCATCGCTCTCGTCAACGCCATCGGCAATCTCGGCAGCGGCTTCGGCCCCTACTGGATCGGTCATCTTCGCGACACGACCGGCTCGTTTCGTGCCGGCCTGTTGACCGTCGCCGCCTTGCTCACCCTCGCCGGCCTCATCGTCCTATTCCTTGATCGCGGTCCGCAGCGCTCAAACTAGAGTCGGCAATCTGCTCAGTGGCGTCTGCCCCGCACAAATTGGCTCCTTGCAGATTCTCTGCAATCACGAAATAATCGCTCTCTTGCACTCCAGGAGCTTTTCTTGACCGGATCAACTCGCTTCACTCCGTTCTTCGCCTGCCTCATGGCTATCGGCACTCTCGCGCTTCATTCGAGCGTCACGGCGGACGAATCCCCGCTCTACGGTTACTCCGCCGAATCCTCGCGCGCCGAGCGCCAATGGGAAGAAAAACTCCGCGCCATCCCGAGCCCCGACAATATGCGCGAGTACATGCGGCGCCTCTCTGCCCGCCCGCACCACGTAGGATCGCCTTACGACAAGGACAACGCCGACTGGCTCGCCCTTAAATTCAAGGAGTTCGGCTTCGAAACGCAAATCGAATCCTACGACGTCCTCTTTCCCACGCCCAAAGAGCGCCAACTCGAACTCCTCGACTGCAAAAGCGCATCCACCACCAACTGCTCCGTGAAATTCACAGCGAAACTCGAAGAGCCGACGCTCGCCGTCGATCCCACCTCTGGCCAGAAATCCGAGCAGTTGCCCACCTACAACGCCTTTTCGAAAGACGGCAATGTCGTCGCGCCGCTCGTCTACGTCAACTACGGCATCCCCGAAGATTACGAGCGCCTCGAACGCCTCGGCGTCTCTGTCAAAGGCGCGATCACGATCGCGCGTTACGGCCACTCCTGGCGCGGCATCAAGCCCAAAGTCGCCGCCGAACACGGCGCCGTCGGCTGCATCATCTATTCCGATCCTGAAGGCGACGGCTACGTTCCCGGCGAAACCTTTCCGAAAGGCGGCTTCCGCCCAAGCGACGGCGTGCAACGCGGCAGCGTGGCCGACGATCCCATTTTCCCCGGCGACCCGCTCACTCCCGGCGTCGCCGCGAAAAAAGATGCCAAGCGCCTGAAGGTTGAAGATTCTCCAGTCATCACCAAAATTCCCGTACTGCCCATTTCCTATGGTGACGCGCAACCGCTGCTCGCCGCCCTCACCGGCCCCGTCGCGCCCGCCGAATGGCGCGGAAACCTTCCCCTCACCTATCACGTCGGCCCCAGCACTCTCAAAGTCCACCTGAAAATGAGATCGAACTGGGATATCAAACCCATCTACGACGTTATCGCCAGAATTCCCGGCAGCACGAATCCCGACCAGTGGATCATCCGCGGCAATCATCACGACGCCTGGGTCAACGGAGCGGAAGACCCCATCTCCGGCCTTGTGGCCGAACTTGAAGAAGCTCGCGCCTTCGGCGAACTGTTGAAATCCGGCTGGAAGCCCAAGCGCACCATCATCTATTGCGCCTGGGACGGCGAAGAACCCGGCCTCATCGGCTCCACCGAATGGGTGGAGGACCATGGCGATGACTTGATGAAGCACGCGGTCGTCTACATCAATTCCGACACCAACGGCCGCGGATATTTCGACGCCGAAGGTTCGCACACGCTCGAAAAATTCATCAACGATGTTGTCCGCGACGTGCAGGACCCCGAAACCAGGCTTTCCGTCTGGAAGCGCGCGCAGCTTCAAACCATCTCATCTGCAACTACCGCCGACGACCGCGCGGAAGCCCGCAATCGCGCCGATCTGCGCATCGGTGCGCTCGGCTCCGGCTCCGATTACGGCGCGTTTGTGCAGCACGACGGCATCGCATCTCTTAATATCGGCTACAGCGGAGAAGACGGCGGCGGTATCTACCATTCCATCTACGACGACTTCTACTGGTTCACTCACTTCAGCGACACCGAATTCGTCTACGGCCGCGCCCTCGCGCAAACCTCCGCCACTGCCGTAATCCGGCTCGCCGACGCGGATATTCTGCCCTTCGAATTCACTGATTTCGCCGACACTATGCAGACCTACGTGAAGGAACTCAAAACTCTTCTGCAGCGAGAACAAGACGAGGTTCGCGAGCGCAACAAAGAAATCGAAGAAGGCGTCTTCCAGGCCACCAACGACCCCAAACATCCCACCGTCGCGCCCAAACCCGAAGCGGTCGCTCCGTTTATCAATTTCGCACCTCTCGACAACGTCGTCGCTGAACTCGCGAAAGCCGCCGAGGCTTACAAAAAAGCCTACGACGAAGCCGGCGCGCGCGGCGACCTGGTCAAAGCCGCCGCGTCTGTGCAAGAGCTGAACCATCTCCTGATGGAAAGCGAACGGCGACTGACCAATCCGGACGGCCTCCCGGGGCGCCCCTGGTTCAAGCACGAAATCTACGCTCCCGGCCAATATACAGGCTACGAAGCGAAGACCATTCCCGGCGTCCGCGAAGCCCTGGAACTCAAGCGATGGAAAGAAGCCGAAGAGCAGGTCGGAGTCGCCGCGAAAACGCTGCAGCAGGAAGTCGCGCTAATCAACGAAGCCGCTGCAAAATTGTCCGCGCTTTACTAAAGCCTTTTTGAGTGCGGGAGCAAAGCTTCCGCTTTTGCGGCGTAAGCACTGCCTGCGAAATTAATCTTAGAGGCTGACCCTAGCCCTCAAAAGCGGCGGCCGCACTCCAAAAAAGGCTGTCTGAAAATCCGCTATAATTTCCGGGCGATTCGCTCTCAAGGAGACCCCTCATTCCTTCCTACAACCTCGCCATCGTCGGCTTCGGGCACGTGGGACGCGCGCTGCTGCGCCTGCTCATCTCCAAGGAAAGCGAACTGCGCCGCAAGTACGACGTCCGCTGGCGGCTCACCGGCATCGCCACGCGCCGCTTTGGCTGGATCGCCCAGCCCGAAGGCCTCAACCCGATCGCGGCACTAAGCGGGCATTTCCCGCAACTCCCCAATCCGCCGCGCAACGTCCGCGAATGGCTCGAGCGCTCCAAAGCCGATGTGCTCTTCGAAGCCAGCTCGCTCAACACGCAATCCGGCCAGCCTGCCATCGATCATATCGTCGCCGCGCTTGAAGCGGGTGCTCACGCCATCAGCGCCAACAAAGGGCCGCTCGTTCACGATTACCAGCGACTTCTGGCGCTTGCCAAAGCCAAGGGCAAGCAATTTCTGTTCGAATCCACTGTTATGGATGGCGCGCCGATCTTCTCGCTCTTTCCGCTTGGACTTCCGGCTACAGATCTGCGCGGTTTCGCCGGCGTTCTGAACTCCACCACCAATGTCGTGCTCACCGAAATGGAAAAAGGCCGCTCTCTCGACGAAGCTATCAAGCGCGCGCAAGCCATCGGCATCGCCGAAACCGATCCGACGCACGATCTCGACGGCTGGGATGCCACGGTGAAGGTCGCCGCGATCGTCAACGTCCTAATGGGTGTGCCGCTGCGCATCGAACAGGTGCAACGCACCGGCATTCGCGAACTCAGCGAGGAAAAAATTCGTTCCGTTCGAGCGGCCGGCATGCGCTACAAGCTCATCTGCCACGCTGAGCGGCGCGGCGACGGCGTCGAATGCCGCGTCGGCCCGGAACTTCTGCTCATGACCGATCCTATGGCCGGCCTCGAAGGCACCAGCTCCGCCATTCGCTTCGATCTCGACGTGATGAGCATTTCTCTCGTGGAGCACAATCCCGGCATCGAAGCCACCGGCTACGGCCTCCTCGCCGATTTTCTCCGCGCCGCCAAATCTTGAGCCTCAACCCGCGCGCGTTCCGTCCGGCACCGGCTTTTCCGGCATTGCCAGCACCGGCGTAACGCCGTCGGCGTAACCGATATCGAAAAGCATCCCCTCCGAAATTTCGCCGGCCATTTTACGCGGCTCAAGATTCACAACAAACAGCGCCTGCCTGCCCTCAATCTCTCGCGGATTCTCTCTTTCCTTCTTCATTCCCGCCAGAATCGAACGCGTGTGATCGCCGAAGCTGACCGTCAGCTTCATCAGCTTCTCCGAGCGCGCCACCTCTTCCACCTTCTGGATCGTCCCGACGCGAATGTCCAGCGCCTCCAATGCCAAAATCGCCACAATGGGTTTTATAGCTGCCGGTTTGAATGTCGAAGTGAATTCGCTCATGGCTCACCTGCGGAAATGCGCCGCATACGCCGGCGTAGGAATCGAAGCGTCGGAGCGTTCGTCGCGAATTGCTGCGTCCGCCACCAGCCGCAGTGGAATAATGCCCGCCCACACGGAAAGCGCGTAATCCGCTGCGTCATCTTCCACGCCGCCCGTGCGCACCTTCGCCGAAACTTCCGTCAGCGGTAATTTCAGGATGCTCGTCGCCTTCAGCTCTTGCTCGTTCGGCTGCCGCGCATCTTCCCACCGCCCCGGAATCAGCTTTTCCGTGAACGCGCGCAGCGCCGCCAGCTTTTCCGCTGGTTCATTGATCAATGTGGCCGTGCCCAGTGTCACCACCGACCGGTAATTCATCGAGTGGTTGAACACCGACCGCGCCAGCACCAGCCCGTCCGTCAGCGTCACCGTGATGCACACCGGCAGGCCGCCGCCCGCCCCGCGCAGCATGCGGCTGGCGGCCGACCCGTGAAAGTAAATCGCATCCCCCACGCGCGCGAACATTGTGGGAATCACAAACGGCTGGCCCTCCGCCGCAAAACCGACATGGCAAACGAAACCATCGTCCAGAATCTTATAAATGGCCTCGCGATCGTACACGGCGCGGTTGGCTTCGCGCACAACTCGCGTGCGGTCGCTCACGGCAAACGAATCAGACATGGAAGACCTCGGAATGAAACACGGCGCGGAGTTGATAGCCGGCGCCATCGCGGCATGAGTGGATTACAACTGATTCGATGGTACCACGCGGTAGGGAAAGCTCGGCTGTTTGGTGAAAGAGCGGCGATGGGGAAGGGAATAGTGATTTAAATTTTGGGAAATTCGAAAGCGAATGATCCGGGCGGCCGAGAAACTTGTGCCGCCCGGATCGGAGTCGCTTGCAGTTGCCGTTTACTCCGGTAGGATGACCGCTTTGTCTTTTGGAATTGCGTCCAGAGTCGCCTGATCCACATTCAAATGAGCCATCACGAGCTCTGGTGGCGTGTGAGTGAGCCATTCTGAGAGCGAGAGATCCTGATAGTAGCTGCTCTTGAACATTTCCAGGAAAATCAGGTCTGTATCTCCCGTATTCTCGATGTAATGCAACAGGGTTTTTTGTATGTACCCGACGTCTCCGGCCTGAAAGTCCATGGTGCGAGCCTTGTTCCCGGTCGACACCACGGTCATTCTTCCCTTGCCCGCGATGTAATACTGCCATTCGTCGGCGTTGGGGTGCCAGTGCAGCTCCCGCAGTCCTCCCGGGCGAAGCGTGACCATTGCCATCGCAATGTTAGCTGAGGCCTTGAATGTGCTCGAATCAACAATGCGCACCTCCCCTCCTTTCGTGCGCTTCGTCGGCGGCATTTCCATCGTGCGAAAAGCGAAATCGGCGGGCGACTTCCCAAGCCCTCCCGCGGCTGCTTTCTGGTCCGCCTCCAGTGTTCCGGGAAGAGCAGTCTGAAAAATGAATAACTCTTGCTTGGGGAGGTTTTTGAAAGCCGGTTCGGCAACCCCGAAGTTCTTTCCGAGCACCTCCGGCGGCAGGTGCGCCATCGAGTCGCTCAGCAGAACTGTCTCCGACTCCGAAAAATCTCCGTCGTCGAATACCAGCATGAATTCCGTGCCGTCCGGATCCAGGCCTTGAATCGAATGCGGAATCCCGCTGGGGAAATACCACAGATCGTTTTTCTTCACATCGGCGACGAAGCTCTTGCCGTCCGCGTCAATGGCCGTGATTCGCGCACTCCCGTAAAGTACGATCGCCCATTCGTCCGCCGTATGCCAGTGCAGTTCACGAACGCCTCCGGCCGTGAGTCTCATGTTTACGCCTGCCAGGGTCTTCGAGACAGCCAGTTCCCGAACGGTCACCTCGCGCGACCATCCGCCTTCGTAAGTCCGCTTGTTCGCAAAAGAGAACGGATACTTGAACGTTTGCACCAGGCTCTTCGAATCGGTGGCGGGTGGCCACGTGGAATCCGGATTTTGGGCGTCCAGCGGCGCATTCGTCGGGCCCGGATCGCTCTTGCTTCTGTTGTTCTTGGAATTTCCCTGCTCCTGTCCCGTTGCTGCCCCTCCCGCGAGGATCCCGGCAGCCGCAAGAGCCGCCGACCCTACGCCGATAAAGCCCCTGCGTGTCAGTATCTCTTTCTCTGTCTTTTCCTCTGTGCTTTCACTCATACGAGCTACCTTTCTGAATCGAGTTAGTTTCCGTCACAACACTCGAAGTCAGACCCAGGCTTCGACGATTTGATGGAAAAACGGCGGGCTCGGATGCAATCCAATTGGCCGCGAAGCTCTGGGCCCCGTTCAAGTTGAATTCCCTCAATCAGCCAGGTTTGGCCAAAACAGCCTGCTGGAAGCCGGTTTACCGGGCACACTGGCGAAGACTAGTACCGTCACCGGCTTCGCAGTGCACCTGCCCCCGCCAGTGTGAGAAACTAATCCTCGAACCATCGCAATTATACTTTCGCCTGAGAAAAGAGTTATGACCACACCCGGTTTGAACGCGCGCACCGCATCTGCATTGGATATTGCCTGGGTTCGCTCCCAATTTCCCTCGTTGAAAACGCAGGTCAACGGCCAGACTGCCGCCTTCCTCGACGGCCCCGCGGGCACCCAGGTGCCCACGCAAGTCATTCACGCCATCCAGAGCTACCTTTTGACCTCGAACGCCAACACCGGCGGTGCGTTTCTCACCAGCCGCCGCACTGACGAAATCATCGCCCTCGCGCGCGCCGCCATGGCCGACCTCTTCCACTGCGAAAAAGATGAAGTGGTCTTCGGCCAGAACATGACCACCATCACTTACGCCATTTCCCGCGCCATCGCCCGCGAGCTGAAGCCCGGCGATGAGATCCTGCTCACCACGCTCGATCACGACGCCAACTATTCTCCCTGGAAGGCACTCGAAGAAAAAGGCGTGGTCATCCGCCAGGTGGACATTCGCGAAGCCGATTGCACGCTCGACCTCGACGATCTGAAAAGCAAGCTGAACGAGAAGACGCGCCTAGTAGCCGTGGGTTACGCCTCCAATTCCGTTGGCACGATCAATCCCGTCGCCGAAATCACCCGGCTCGCCCACGCCGCGGGAGCGATGGCGTATATCGATGCCGTCCACTTCGCTCCCCACGGCCTCATCGATGTAAAAGCCCTCGACTGCGATTTCCTCATCTGCTCGCCCTACAAATTCTTCGGCCCGCACATGGGCGCGCTCTACGGCAAGCGCCAGCACCTGCAATCCTTCCGTCCCTATAAGGTCCGTCCGTCGACCGACCAAATACCCGACCGCTGGGAAAGTGGCACGCAGATTCACGAACTGATCGCCGGCATCGGCGCCGCCGTCGAATATCTTGCGGAACTCGGCCGCCGCTGCGACGCCGGCGCGAAAACGCGCCGCGAAGCCCTCGCCGCGGCTTATCACTCGACCGTCGCCCACGAAACCGGAATCATCTGGCGCCTCATCGAAGGTCTGAAATCCATTCCCGGCGCCCGCACTTACGGCATCACCGATCCGCAGCGCTCCGCCGAACGCTGTTCCACGCTTTCGCTGCGCATCGGCAATCACCATCCGACCGCCATCGCCACATTCCTCGGCGAACGTGGCATCTTCACCTGGGACGGCAACTACTACGCCCTCAATCTCAGCGAACGCCTCGGTGTGGAATCCGAAGGCGGCATGCTCCGCATCGGCCTCGTTCACTACAACACCGCCGAAGAAGTCGACCGCCTGCTCGCCGCGCTTCGGGAGTTTAGCCTTGGGCGTTGACCTCGGACCGATTGGTTCGCCGTTTTCTTTCGAGGAACTCGATTCCTCCAGTCATCTTTTAGGGAGTACTCACGCTACAAATGAAGATCCCGGCAAACTTCTACACTACGAAGTCATTTGCGAGGCCCATGTAGTCAACGTAATCTGTGTCGAGCCGCCTTTGTCGATTAAGTCCGGGCCTCGCCCACGTATCCAATGACACTGGCTCTCCAAAATTTTGGGGGATGACTGAATCAGAATGACCAAACGACCGAAACCTCTCGTACTCACCGTCCTCGACGGCTGGGGCCACCGCGCCGAAACCAAAGGCAACGCCATAGCCCTCGCGCGCAAGCCAACTTACGATGAACTCCTCCGCAAATTTCCCAACACACTGATCCAAACCTCCGGCCCCGCCGTCGGCCTCCCCGAAGGCCAGATGGGCAACAGCGAAGTCGGCCACCTCAATATCGGCGCCGGCCGCATCGTCCACATGGACATCACCCGCATCGATCTTCTCATCGCCAACAAGCAACTCGACCAGGTCCCGCTCTTCCAGCAAGCCATGGAGCGCGGCCGCCAGCGCCAATTGCATTTCATGGGCCTGCTCAGCGATGGCGGAGTGCACTCGCACATCCACCACCTCTTCGCCCTTCTCGAAATGGCCAAGCAGTGGAATGTGGAAAGGGTTTTCGTCCACTGTTTCATGGACGGCCGCGACACGCCGCCCAACAGCGGCCGCGATTACGTCCGCCAGCTCCAGCAGAAACTGCGCGAATTGGGTGTCGGCGAAATCGCCACGCTCGTCGGCCGCTATTACGCGATGGACCGCGACAACCGCTGGGAGCGCATCGAACTCGCCTATCGCGCCCTCGTCCACGGCGAAGCGGAAACCAAATCGAGCGATCCCGTCGCCGCGCTGCAGCAAAGCTACGAACAGGGCGTCACCGACGAATTCGTCAAGCCCGTCGTAATCACCCGCGGCGCCGGCACCGCCGCGCCACCCGTGGGCCTGATTCGTGATGACGACGCGGTTATCTTCTCGAATTTCCGCGCCGATCGCGCCCGCCAGATCACCTACGCGCTCGAAGCCCCCGACTTCGAGAAATTTGCCGACCCCAAACGCCCCAAGAATCTTTTCTTCGTCGGCATGACCAAGTACGACAAAAACTGGCCGTGGCTCAAGTGCGTCATCACCCCGGAAAAACTCGAGCACATCCTCGCGCAGGTTTTTCAGGAGCTGCAGTACAAAAATCTCCGCTGCGCCGAAACCGAAAAGTACGCGCACGTCACTTATTTCTTCAACGGGGGCGTCGAAAAACCGTTCACCGGCGAAGAACGCATCCTCGTGCCCTCTCCGAAAGTCGCCACCTATGATCTAAAGCCCGAAATGTCCGCCGAAGGAATCACCGACACAGTCGTGAAAGCCGTGGAAAAAGGCGAGTTCGACGCCATCATCATGAATTACGCCAACGCCGACATGGTCGGCCACTCCGGCAAGCTCGAAGCCGCGATCAAAGCCGTCGAAGCCGTGGACGCGGGCCTCGGCCGCATTTATCAGGCGCTCAAGCCACGCGGCGGCGCTTGGATCATCACCGCCGATCACGGCAACGCCGAAACCATGATCGATCCCATGACCGGCGGCCCGCACACCTACCACACCACAAATCCAGTCCCGTTCATTTGCGTCACGGAAAACAACGCCCTCCAGCTCGCTCCCGGCGGCGCCCTCCGCGACATCGCCCCTACCATGCTCGGCATCCTCGGCGAGCGCGCGCCCGCCGACATGACCGGCCGCGATCTCCGCCTCAAGCCAAAAACGTAGCGGAAGAGCGCCATTGGTGCCTTCGCAACCTTGTCATCCTGAGGCTATCTGACGAGGATAGCCGAAGGACTTCAACGCAAGCTTCAGGAAAAAAAGTCAACCAGGACCTCGAACCAAAATGACACTTCCCGGCACCACACCAGAAAACACCAAGCTCACTATCTGCGTTTGGCACCCCTTCACCGAGTGGCGCCCACCCACTTCACTCGCCGAAGCCATTCAAAAGCGCTGGCCCGCCATGCGCGTCGTGCATCTTCCGGACTACGATCGCCTTCCGCACGAACTCCCCGACACCGACATCTTCGTCGGTTACTCGCTCCGAGCGAAACAACTCGCCCATGCCAAGAAACTAAAATGGATTCATTCCACCGCGGCAGGCGTGGCGCAGCTCATGTACCCGGAGTTGCGCGATTCCGGCATCCTGGTCACCAATCCCAGCGGCATCTTCTCCGTGCCCATGGCCGAGCACACGATGGGCTTGCTGATCGCCCTAACGCGAAATTTTCCGGATTCTGTTCGCTATCAGGATCAATCCCGCTGGGCGCAACAGGAACTCTGGGACCAACCCCAGCACCTCACCGAATTGAACGGCCAGGTGCTCCTCATCGTGGGCTACGGCTCCATCGGCCACGAACTGGCTCGCCGCGCGAAAGCATTCGACATGCGCGTCTGGGGAGTCTCGCGCTCCGGCAAAGGCGACGCGTCCCTCGCCCAGAGAATCATTCCGATCACCCAGCTTCACGAAGCTTTGCCTCACGCCGACTTCGTGGTCGTCAGCGCGCCGGAAACGAGCGAGACAATGCATCTCATCGGCGCACCCGAACTCGCCCGCATGAAACCTACGGCCCGCCTCATCAACGTTGCGCGTGGCTCCCTGCTCGATCAATCCGCGCTGCTCGCCGCCCTCCAGCAGAAAAAAATCGCCGGCGCCGCGCTTGACGTCACCGGCCTCGAACCTCTCCCCGCCGCGGACCCGCTCTGGAAAGCCCCCAACCTGCTTATCACGCCGCACACCAGCGCCATCAGCGACCGCCTCTGGCCGCGGCAAACCTCTCTGCTTCTCGATTTACTGGAACGCTGGTTCAGAGGCCGCGATCTCGTCAACCAAGTCGATCTTCACCGCGGGTACTAATCCCCCACCCCGCCCTTCACCGACTGGTATCCTTCCCGCGTATACACCACAATCTTCTGCTTCTTTCCTTTTTGATCCGTAACCACCAGCGGCCCGCCATCCGGCGCCACAAGTTCGACCTTGATCTTCCGGAACTTTCCATCCTGATTCTGATTAGAAGGCGTATACGAAATGCTGTACTGATGCCTCAAAAACGCAGCCACTTCGCGCATGATTCCGGGAATCTCCCCGTCAAATTGCGGGAACCACGCAAATCCCCCGGTCATCTGCGCAAATGTCTTCAACTGGTTTTCCGCCTGCAGAAAATCCATCCGGTTCATCGTCCCCAGAGCCCGATGCAGTTCGAGGTAATTGCTCAGCGGCTTGTCCAGCCCAACCACAAAAATCGTGGTATCCGTACCGCGAAGCTGCTTCATCGTCTGATCCAGTGTGTGCTTCGAAAACGTGTCCACCCCGGAGGCCAGCACCAGAATCGATTTTTTCCCCTTCACGTCTTTCAGCCGCTCGTTCGTATCCAGTAGCGCGTCAAACAGGTTCGATTCGCTGAATCCCGGGTAATACAAATGATAGATCGCCGCTTCCACTTCATTTTTGTTCTGCGTGAAGTCCACTTCCGTCCGCGGCCGCATATCAAACGTAACCAGTGCCACCCAATCCTTCTGATTCAGGTTGGGAAACAGTGCGCTCGCCCAATACTTTGCCTGATATCCGAACCATCCGTAAAACCGCGCGCTGAATTCCATCAGCACCACCATCGTGATCGGCGCATCCGTTGGCCCAAAGCTCGTGATGGTTTGTGGCTGCCCGTCCTCCAGCACCCGGAAATTTTCCTTCTTCAGTCCCGGGATGATGTCGCCACCCTGCGTCGCCGCCACCACGTCCAGCGTCACCACCGGTACTTCCACCGAAACCGTCACTCCGGCTTCCTGCGGTTTCTGCTGTTGCGGCGCTGCCGGTTTCTGCGAGGGCTCCGGATTCTGCTGCGCGGGCGAAGTCGGCTGCGGTCCGGCGGGAGCCTGCGCCCAAATCGTCGCGCTCCCGGCTGTCACCACTACCCCCAGAATTCCCGCCCGCACCATCGCCTGCAAAGATAAGGCTTTCATCCGTTTACCCCTGTGTTCTCCGGCAGTTGCTTGGATGCCGATTTTCCGTTCCGCGTGGTCTGAATGTTGGACGTATCCCGTGTGAATTACGTAACGCCCGCCGCCGCCAATTCCAGTCCTTCATAGACTGCATGTTAGTATGGAATTTATTTATGGCAAAACGCATTCATAACTGGGGGGTGTTTACGTGCTGCGCAGGCACATTTCTCTTTCAATTCTAAGCCTAATATTCCTGTCTGGATTCTTGAACTGCAATTTGAGCGCGCAAGTTTCGCAAAGGTCTCCCGCCCTGGGCATCCCGCAAACTCCTCCGCTGGTCGGCGACACGGTTGCCCTGGCGCTGGAGGCGCAGAACTGGCTTGTCGAACTCATCAAAATTAACACCACCAATCCTCCGGGCAACGAGCAAGCGGCAGCCAAATATATTGCGGGCGTTCTTGCCAAGGAAGGCATCCCCGCCGACATTCTCGATCTCGCGCCCGGCCGCAGCGCCGTCGTCGCCCGCCTGCGCAGCAGCGCTATCGCCGATCCCTCAAAAGCGCTTCTCCTTGTGGCTCACATGGATGTCGTCGGTGTGGACCGCAGCAAGTGGTCTGTGGATCCCTTTGGCGGCGTCATCAAAGACGGTTACATCTGGGGTCGCGGGTCGCTCGACGATAAAAGTATGCTCGCTGCGAATCTCGCCGCTTTTGTCGCCCTCAAGCGCGGCAACATTCACATCAATCGCGACGTCATTTTTCTTGGCACCGCCGACGAAGAGCAATTTGGCGACGCCAGCATGAAGATGCTCATCGCCAAGTATTGGGACAAGATCGCCGCCGGCTACGCCATCAACGAAGGCGGCAAGGTCGTCCTTGGCAAAGACGGCAAGGTGCAATATGTCGCGCTGCAGGCTAGCGAAAAAGTTTCCGTAAACGTCGGCCTCACCGCCACCGGCAAGGGCGGGCACGCGTCCACGCCGACGAAGGACAATCCCGTCGTCCATATCGCCGCCGCCGTGGATAAAATCGGCAACTACAGCACGCCGGTGCGCCTTACCTCGATCGTCCGCCGCTATTTCGAGGCTCTGGCTCCATTGGAGGACGAAGAAACCAGCAAATGGATGCGCGTGATTGATACTCCCGATCGCGGCGAACACGCCCAGCGCTTTATCGCAGAAGCCAATCCGATGTGGAATTCCATGATGCGCGACACCATCGCGCCCACCATCCTGCAAGCCGGTATCCGCGGCAACGTGATTCCCTCGGAGGCGCACGCTGTTCTCAATATCCGCCTCCTTCCCGGCGACACCATCGACGTTCTCGTCAACGACCTGAAGAAACTCGTCAACGATCCGCAGGTCCGCTTCGACATAGCCCCCGAAGGCGGCCTCGCTGCTCCAAACTCTTCCCTCGAAAACGATTTCTTCAACCTGATCACCAAGGTCTCTGCCCATGAATTTGGCGGTGCTCCGGTGATCCCCTTCATGTCCACCGGCGCAACGGACTCCGCGCAGCTTCGTCTGCACAACGTCCAGGCCTATGGACTTCGCCCGTTCCCAATCAACGAAACTGACGACGCCCGCGTCCACGGTGACGAAGAGCGCCTGCCGCTCGCTTCGTTTCCCAAGGGCGTGGACCTGATGGTCCGCATCGTCGCCGAGTTTTCCGTCGGCAGGTAACCGCCCGACTGTTCTACAATTGGAACGTACATGGCGATGAACTCGCGTCACTCCAAAATTGTCTGCACGCTCGGCCCGGCCACCAATTCGCCGCGCATGATCCGCCGTCTGCTCGAAGCCGGCATGGACGTCGCCCGCCTCAATTTTTCCCACGGCACGCACGAAACCCACGCGCAGTCGATTGCCATGGTGCATGCCGCTGCCGCCGAACTGGGCAAAACCGTCGGCATTCTCGCTGACCTGCAGGGCCCGAAAATCCGCACCGGCGCGCTTGCCGGTGGCGGCACCGTCAACCTGCGCTCCGGCCAGCAGTTCATCATCACCACCGCAAGAATCTTGGGCGATTCAACGCGCGTCAACACCACGTTTCGCCCGCTGCCCCGCGAAGTGAAGTCCGGCGACCGCATCCTTCTTTCCGACGGCCTTATCGAACTCCGCGTCGAGAAAGTTCGCGGCCAGGAAGTCAATTGCCGTGTTATCAATGGTGGAGTGCTCGGCGAGCACAAGGGCATCAACCTGCCTGGGGTGAAATTGCGCGTTCCTGCGTTAACCCCGAAAGATCGCGAAGACTTGCGCTTCGCATTGGCCCACGATGTTGACTTCATCGCCGCCAGCTTCGTCCGCCGCCCCGAAGACGTGCTGCTCGCAAAAGCTCTCATCCGCCGCGCCAAGAAAGACACGCCCGTCATCTCCAAGCTCGAAAAACCCGAAGCCATCGAAAATCTGGAAGGTATTTTGCGCGTCTCGGATGGCGTGATGGTCGCCCGCGGCGACCTCGGCGTGGAAATGAATCCCGAAACCGTCCCTGTCGTTCAAAAAAATATCATCGCCCGCGCCCGCGAATTCCGCCGCCCGGTCATCACCGCCACGCAGATGCTCGAATCCATGACCCAAAATCCCCGCCCTACGCGCGCCGAAGCCTCCGACGTGGCCAACGCCATCTTCGACGGTTCCGACGCCGTCATGCTCTCGGCTGAAACCGCTTCAGGAAAATATCCCATCGAAGCTGTCTCCATGATGTCTCGCATCATCCACGAAGCCGAAGCCAGCATTCAGGAATATCCGCGGCCTACCACGGCACAGGAGCAGCTCAAGATCGCCGAAACCGTCGCCGAAATCGTCTGCCACGCCTCCCGCGAACTGCACATGAAGCTCATCGCTGTCTTCACCCACAGCGGCTTCACGGCGCGCCTCGTCTCCCGTTATCGCCCGCTCGTTCCGATCGTCGCGTTTTCTCCCGAAGCATCAACCCGCCGCCGCTTGTCGCTCCTGTGGGGCGTCACTTCCCGGGGGATCTCTGATATCAAGAAAATCGACGGTCTCGCCGACCTCGCCGAAAAACGTCTCCTTGAAGAGCGCCTGGTAAAGAAAGGCGACGTCATCGGCATCGTCGCGGGCACACCCATGGGCATCCGCGGCACCACCAACTTCATGAAATTTCACGTCATCGGCGGCTTGTAGGCGGGAATTTCTGAGCTAATTCACCCAACTATCCGGCCGCGAAGGCGGCTCGTCCTTCGTCTTCTTCATGTACACCTGAAATCTCTTCCGGTTCCGCTGGTATTTCCAATCTGCCATTTCATTCCGCACACGGTACAAAAGCGACCCGCGCCGAAGGTACAACCACCCGATTAGCATCCCGCCCAGGTGGCAAAAGTGGCTCACGCCGTCGCCCCCGGCTCCGAGCGTTCCAAAGAACTCAATTGCGCCCATCACCGCCACGAAAGGCCTCATCGGAATCGTCAGCGGCAGCGGAAACAGCCAGATTCGGCGGTCGGGAAACAGAATCGCATTCGCGATCAGAATTCCAAAAATCGCCCCGGACGCCCCAATCGTCGGAATGTCATACGGCCGGTTGCCCCAGAGCATCGGCGTCACTTTCACCAGGATCGTGATGATTCCAGCGCCAACTCCGCAGATGAAAAAGTAGTTCAGGAACCGCTTCTTTCCCCACACCAGTTCCAACTCGCGCCCGAACATCCACAGCATCAGCATATTGATCAGCAAATGCCACAGCCCGCCGTGGAGGAAAATGTAGGTGACCGGCTGCCATATGCGCAGTCCGGGAATCGGTCCGAGGGGAACCAGCCCGAACCAGTGATTTAGCCACGCGGTCGCATAGGGTGGGAAAAGAATCGCAACCAGTGTCTGCACCAGGAACATACCGGCGCAAATCAACACCAGGAGTTTTACCGCGGGCGTAATAAATCCGCGCCAATCAAATCCCACCCGCGGCGCGTAGGTCGGGCTCATAATTCGAGTGTACGGCGGCTCATCCTTCTCAGTCAAAAGGTTAAGGGCCGGGCGTCTCTGCTCTATGTTCTCCGTGCTCTTCCTCTGTCTCTCTCTCTCTGTGTTAAATCTTTCTCCTCTCCCAATTCTTCCGTTCAATCCAGTTTCTTCCGGGCGAAATAAAACAAGGAAGCCGCCAGCAGCCCGAACAAAAACACGCCGAACAGCGATTGCGCCTCGGTCGGCATCGGTAGTTTTTCGTTGAATGCCAGTGAAGGCCAGTGCGTCGGCCCAAAGGCCAGCCAATCCGGCAGCCGCGCCAGAAAAGATTCGGGTTTGGCCGCGTCCGCAACCACGCGCAAAACGATCGCCAGCAGGCCGAACACACCCCCCGCCGCGATCAATCCGGAAGAGAACAGCGCGCCGGGGCTGGCTTCGCTCTCGTCCTTTTTCTTCGTCGTGACTTCCACCGCCCAGCGGATCAGGCCGCCGGCAAACATCGCCCCTGTCGTGGCGATGGAAAGATACGACCCGGTGGCGAAGGCGAGCGACCTCACTCCAAGTATCTCCACCGCAATCACCAGCGCCACGCCCATCAGCACCAGCCGCCACGGCAGCCGCTGATTGAGTATTCCGTTAATGACCGTGGCCATCAGTCGCGCTTGGGGCGCAGGCGCTTTGTCGCTGCCAATGCCTTGCGCCCACTGAAATTCGATTTGCCTGCTGCCCGCATCGTAGAGATATTCCCCGTCGGGAATTTCATGCGAACCCAGTGAATTCACCAGGACGTAGCTCTTATTTTGATAAACGAACGTATCGCGCTCGATCTTTACCCCGCTGGGCAGAGCCTGTATGTTCACCGGAATTTCCGTGGGGATGTACTTCGTCAGGCCTTTGTTCATCAAATTCAGCGTCGCACCTATGGCCACGGTCGACACAGTGACCCCAACGAGAAGCGCCATCTGCTGCCAGAAAGGGGTTGCGCCCACCAGATAGCCGGTCTTCAAGTCTTGTGAAGTAGCGCCGGCAATCGCCGCCGCGATGCAAACCGCTCCTCCAATCATCAGCGCGAGCACCGCGTATCGAGGACTGGTCCATCCGGCGAGAAAGAAAATGGCGCAGGTTGCCATCAGCGTCGCAATGCTCATGCCGCTGATCGGATTCGACGAATTGCCCAATAAGCCGCTGATACGCCCCGCAACAGTCACAAACAAGAATCCAAACACCACCACGAACACGGCTGCAAACAGGTTTTGGTACCACTGCGTTTGCGCCCCCTGGATGGGGAAGAACGTGAGCACAGCCCAAAGCATGGCCACGATCACGATCGACCCGCCGACAACCCAACGCATGGGCACCTCATAATCGACGCGGCTGGAAGAGTTGGATTGGACACTGCTTTCCGTGCGAACGTCCTTCAGGCCCGCGCGAAGAGCCGAGATGATCGTCGGCATCGTCCGCAGCAGGGTGATAAGCCCCGAAGCGGCAACGGCGCCTGCGCCCATCGGCCGTATGTAGCTGCTCCAGATTTGATCGGGTGTCATCAGCGGAATCGGAATCGTCGACGGATAGATCGGCGTGTTGCCGGCCAGTTGGCCATAGAACTTGATGGCCGGCATCATCACCAACCACGACACAATTCCTCCCGCGAACAAAATTCCCGCCACCCGCGGACCGATGATGTAGCCCACGCCGAGATATTCCGACGTGATGGCAGCGCGGAAAGATGCGCCGGGAAACCAACTGGGACGTGCTTCAGGTTGCGCCGTCCAGGCCTGCACCGTGTTCATCAAAAACGTATAAACGCCGCCCAGACCCAGTCCCCAGAAGACCCGCCCCGCAAACGATCCGCCGCGCTCTCCGGCAACTAGCACATCGGCGCAGGCTGTGCCCTCGGGAAAAACCAGGTTGCCGTGTTCCTTCACGATAAGCTGCCGGCGGATGGGAACCATGAAGAGAACGCCCAGCCACCCGCCGAGAAGCGCGATGGGAAAAATCCGCCAGAAGGTGAAGTCGGAGCTGAAACCAAGAAAAATCAGCGCCGGCAGCGTGAACATCACACCCGCCGCCAGCGATTCCCCCGCCGACCCCGTCGTCTGCACAATGTTGTTTTCAAGGATTGTCGAGCGTCCGAACGCCCGCAAGATGCTGATCGACAGAACCGAAATCGGAATCGACGCCGACACCGTCAGCCCCGCGCGTAATCCCACGTACACCGTCACCGCGCCGAATAGCAACCCGAATAATCCGCCGAGCAGCACCGCCCGCAACGAAAATTCGGCCAGCTTTTGTTCTACCGGCACGTATGGCTGAAACTCTCCCGCGGGTGCCGTGGAACTCCATGGACGGTCGCTCACCGTTTCCTCCCTGAATCTTGCTCAGTTCACTTCGAACGCTTGTTTGTTTCCGTGCGCCCGGATTATGCCCCACCCCAGCCCCGTCGCAAAGCGCTTCCTCGCCCCTGGGAACGCCATTCTCCCGAATGGCGTTCTCCTCCTGGCCTTCTGCCCCAGCTTGGATGCACGCCCTCACCGGGGTTCCCCTGCCCGCACACGACGACAAAACCGAAGCGGTGCTGGTCTACTCCGAGCAGATCCTCATCGTCCAACCCAACGGAAAAATTAAGGAGATCGAACGTACCGCCTACAAAATACTCCGCCCCGGCGGCAGACAATTCGGCAATATGGTCTTTCCCTTTGATAAGGAAACGCGCATCACCAATATCCGTGGTTGGTGTATTCCTGCCCAAGGTAAGGATTTTGAAGTCAAGGACAAGGACTTAATCGAGCGTGGCTATACCGACGTGGACGGCGGTGAACTGATGTCCGATGTTCGTGCCAAGGTCATGAACATTCCCGCTTCCGATCCGGGCAACATTATCGGCTACGAGTTCGAACATGAGGACCGTCCCTATGTTCTCCAGGACGAATGGTTCTTCCAGCAGGAGATTCCGGTCGCCGGCGCCCGCTACACGCTGCAACTTCCTCCGGGTTGGGAATACAAAGCGGTCTGGATCAACCATCCGGAAGTCGCTCCCACGTCCGTCGGCAACAATCAGTGGCAGTGGCAGCTTCGGCAGATTCCTGAAATCAAACCGGAGGATGCGATGCCTCCGTGGAAGGGTGTCGCGGGGGTAATGGTTGTCGCCCTGACTCCTCCCGGAGGGGCGGGCCGTGGCTTTCTCACCTGGTCGGAAATGGGTGCCTGGTACAACGGGCTGTTACAGAATCGTCGCGATGCCTCACCTGCCATCAAACAAAAAGTCGCCGAACTCACCGCAAACAAGCCCAATCTGTTCGAAAAAATGCTGGCCCTCGCCGAATTCATGCAAAAGGATATTCGTTATGTCGCGATCGAACTCGGTATCGGCGGCTGGCAGCCTCACGCCGCGGACGAAACCTTTTCGCACCGTTACGGCGATTGCAAAGACAAAGCCACTCTCCTCGCTTCCATGCTCAAGGAATTAAATATCGATTCCTACCACGTCATCATCAACACCAACCGCGGCGGCGTCACTCCCTCCACTCCTCCCCACATTGGTTCTTTTAATCACGCTATTCTCGCCATTCACGTTCCGGATTCCGTGATTGACCCCTCGCTTGTTGCCGCCATCCAGCATCCCAAGCTCGGCCGCCTGCTCTTTTTTGATCCTACCGACGAAGTCACGCCCTTCGGCCAGCTTCATGGGCCCTTGCAGGCCAATTACGCCCTCCTCGTTACTCCCGATGGCGGAGAACTTACCTGCCTTCCGCAACTGCTTACAGCCGCCAATGGCACCGCGCGCACCGGCACGTTCACCCTTAGCGCCCGCGGTACGCTCACAGGCACCGTACATGAAGTCCGCGTAGGCGATTCGGCCTGGTATCAGCGCTGGTCCTTGCGGGATGCTCAAAAAGATGCTGACCGGATCAAGCCCATCGAGCAAACGATGTCTCATTCGATGGGCACGTTTGAGATCACCAAGGCCAGCGTGTCTAACCTCAAACAGAACACCCTACCTTTTGGCTACGACTGGACTTTTTCCGCTATCGATTACGGGAAAACTGCCGGCGACCTCCTGCTTGTCCGTCCTCGCGTCCTCGGCGTGAAAGCATCGGGAATTCTCGAAACGAAGGAACCCCGCAAATATCCCGTGGAATTCCAAGGGCCCCAGCGGGATACCGATACCTTTGAAATTAAAATCCCCGCTGGCTATGTTGTCGACGACCTTCCCCTGCCCACCGATGTGGACTATAGCTTCGGCAGCTATCACAGCAAAATCGAAGCCGCCGGTGGCACGATCCGCTACACGCGCACGTTTGAAATCAAGGAGCTCAGCGTTCCCGTTTCCAAAGCCGACGACCTCAAGAAGTTTTACCGCATCATCGCCAGCGACGAGCGCAACACAGCAGTCCTGAAGCCCGCCTCCCACTAGCCGGGGAATGCCATTCCCATAGCTCACAAAAGTCAAGAAAAAACACTCCTGCGCTGGCTGGAACTTTTCTGGTTTCTCAGCCCACGTGATGGTGAACGTTGTGATATACTTGTATAGCGAGGTAGTTATGCTGGCCATTCGACTTCCGCAGTCCATCGAAAAGCGCCTGGAGAAACTTGCCCGGCGTACCGGGCGCACCAAGACCTACTATGTCCGTGAAGCCATCCTCGAGCACCTGGAAGAGATCGAGGACTTGTATCTGGCCGAAGGCGCCCTGGAACGCATCCGCAGCGGTGAAGAGCGGACCATCCCCTTGAAGCAAGTCATGAAGCGGCATGGCTTACAACGTTGAGCTGTCTGAGTCAGCGGAGCGGGAACTCGGCAAACTCGACGCGTCGCAGGCCAAGCGCATCCTGAAGTTCCTGCATCAACGAGTCGCCAAACTAGACGATCCGCGCAGCATCGGAGAGGCGTTGCACAGCTCGAGGCTTGGAGAGTTCTGGAAATACCGTGTAGGCGATTACCGGCTCATCTGCAAGATCGAAGACGATCGCTTGATCGTTCTTGTCCTTCGCGTCGGTCATCGCAAGGAAATCTATCGCTAGTAAGCAGCCTGAAACGACCCTCTCAATCAGTTTTCAGGAATCGTGGTGGACGAACTGCCTCCGGCCATCGATGCCGACTACAGCTTTGGCAGCTATCACAGCAAAACCGAAGCCGTCGGCGACAGCATCCGCTATACCCGCACCATCGAAATCAAGGAACTCAGCGTCCCCGTCTCCAAAGCCGACGACCTCAAAAAGTTCTACCGCATCATCGCCAGCGACGAGCGCAACACCGCCGTCCTGAAACCCGCCGCCCAGTAGCCCGCCATCCCTGCGGATGCCATTCCTGTAGCTCACCCCCTGAGCCATCAAGCCTCATCCTGCTCGGCACCGGCGCACTGGGCTTGATGGGGGCAATACGAAGGAAGCGCCGCCCATAGCTATTTCTCCGGACTGTGGATTCACGAATTTGCTGTGCAAGCCGATGGGAACGGACCTAGTGAATTTTGATTATCTTGGTGCATCGGTTCAAATCCGACTCAGAGCCGTCCGGCATCTGCGCTGAAACAGCAACCCTGTGCTTTCCAGAGGTGAATAGAAATGGCTTGGTGGTCGCGGTAATACCTTTAACAAACCCGGTGGCGTCAGTGGGCACGGGCATCGAACCCAGCTTCACACGTTCGGAGATTCCCCTCGAAATTTCATAAAAGTTGAATTGCTGTACACATAGGTCTTTTACGGTGGAAGTACAAGCGGGGGTAATCCTGAAATCGTAGGAGAACGTGAACTGAATCTTGTGCTTGGATGGCTTCGGTGAAACCACCGTAGCAAGGACAAGCGAGGCTAGAACCAGAAACGAGAAACGGTGCAAAGGAGAGTGCGCGTTCATCGCCACTCATCTATCTCAACGAAGCATCGGTGGCAAGACCAACTAGGGGGACATCGGATAAGGCGGCTCACCGTAAGGCTCCGTGCTGGAAACCACTCGTCCAGTTACGGCGTTCTAAGGCACTACACCGTTCTCTCATGGGCTGGCGATTGGTCCCCCTACTGTCCAGCGTTGACCCCTTCCTCCGGCGGCAACCTGTCGATAATGCACAAACAAGTGCACTCGCTGGTCCCTGGAAAACCGGTAACAAGCTTGTTTTCAACAACCGAAGCTCGGAAACGGGATTCAAGTCCTTTATTCCGGTCACTTGCGAAAAACGGGGGGGAGGGCGTCTGGTCATGCCAATTGCGCCGAGGCGAAGAGCGGGCAATAGAAAAAGGCAAGAGCGCTGACTTAAAAGATCAGCGCTCGGAGAGTTTGGAGAAGAGGACGCGGACGGCCGCTACATAACCCAAGAGGGCGAGGTAAACGTCACCCCTACATCACTGTCTCGGACAGACGAAGGTTACGGCGGCTGGGGGGCGGAGGGTGCTCCAGCGATACTTTAGTTTGCGGGGAGCGGCGGCGAGGATTGTGGCGAGGAGCTGCTGGGCTTGGTCGAAGGGGAGGGAGAGGCGAAAGAGATCGGCGCGGCGGGCGTGGGCGTATTTTTCGTAGCGGGCGGTTTTGCCAGAAGCGAAGGCTGTGAGGACATCCCAGGGAGAGTGGTTCCCCAAAAATTTCTTTGCTCCCGCATCTTGTCTTGAAATCTCTACTACGCTGCGCTGGGCGCCGCCTCCGATTTCAAGGAGCACGGCGGTGGCTTTTTCCGGCTCGAACGGGCGCGACGGATCGTCTTCGGGGAAGGGAATCAGCAGGCGCTCGATTTCTTCGCTCTCGGCTGGCAGCGCGTCCCACCAATAGCGGTATCCGTTGTAGACGACCGTGCCGCTGCGGAAAATCTGCTGCACGCGGGCGGCGTCTTTTCCGACGATGCTTACGACCATATCCACGAGTTCGTGGAGGCGGAAGGTTTGCTTTACCACCGGGCGCACGCTCATGTAGCCGGCGTCTTCTTCGGTGTAGCGGAGGGGGATTTGTTCGGGGAGTGGCATGGGATCCTGGTTTGCGGGTTGGGCAAAGGTTTGGGAATGGTAGCCGGCTTAAAAGCCGGCCACTACATGGGCATCATCCTAGCTTCGAAAGCTTTTCGCGGACGCGGTCGCTTAGGGCTTTGCCGTCTACTGCTTTGCCTGTTAGCGCTTCTTTTGCTGCTTTTACCACGCCGCCCATTTGTTTCATGGAGGTTGCGCCGGTGTCGGCGATGGCCTTGGCGATTGCCGCGTCCATCTCTGCAACGCTCGCTCCCGCGGGCAGATACGCTTCCAGAAATTTCAACTCTGCGTTCTCTTTGTCCACCAGGTCCTGCCGCCCGCCCTTTGCGAACTGGTCAATCGATTCCTTGCGCTGCTTCACGAGCGTCTGCAGCAACTGGATGGATTCGGTTTCGTCGAGCGGACGCATCTTTTCCACTTCCTTCAATTGCAGCGCGGCCTTGGCCATGCGCAGCACGCTCAGCCGCATCTCTTCTTTCCCCTTCATCGCGGCCACAATATCTTTCTTCAATTGTTCGGAAAGGCTCATTTTCGCTCCCTTTCTTTGCACTATAACAGACGCGCATTCCCCTCATAAAAATTTCTATCTCGCGGCGATTTGACACGCTCCAAACGGCACAGTAATTTGGAATGTTTCGAAGCCATGGGAAGAGACCGTCGTGCACCTACAGCGGCTTTTACCCCGAATAGAGGAATCATGAAGGTCATTGTTGCCGACAAGATCAGCGACCGCGGTATCGAACTGCTGAAAGAAACCGGCTGGAACATCGTCCTCACCACCAAAGACAATCTGAACGCCGAACTCGCCGACGCTGACGCGCTCATCGTCCGTAGCGCTACCAAAGTCACGCCTGCGCTGCTTGATCACGCGCCGCGACTCCGCGTCGTCGGGCGCGCCGGCGTTGGCGTGGACAACATCGATCTCGACGAAGCCACCAAGCGCGGCATCCTGGTGATGAGCACGCCCGGAGGCAGCTCCGTCAGCGTAGCCGAACACACCTTTGCGCTGCTTCTTGCGCTCGCTCGCCAGTTGCCGAAGTTCGATGCCGCAATGCGCGAGGGCCGCTGGGAGAAATCTTCCTCCGGTGCCGAAGTCCGCGGCAAAACGCTTGGCTTGATCGGCCTGGGCCGCATCGGCAGCGAAGTGGCCACGCGCGCCGACGGGTTTGAGATGCGCGTCATCGGCTACGATCCCTTCATCAGCGAAGCGGCGGCGCGCGAATTTTCCGTGGAACTCGTGCCTCTCGAAAAGCTGTATGCCGAAAGCGACTTCATTTCCCTGCACACGGCCGTCAGCCCGCAGACCAAGGACATGATCAACGCCTCCACGATTGCCAAGATGAAGAAAGGCGTGCGCATCGTGAACGCGGCCCGCGGCGAACTCATCAACGAAGCGGATCTTGCCGCGGCCATCAAGAGCGGCCACGTCGCCGGCGCTGCGCTTGACGTCTTCGCGGAAGAGCCGCCGAAGAATTGCCCGCTCATCGGGCTGCCCAACGTGATCACAACGCCGCACGTTGCGGGTTCGACCGCGGAAGCCCAGGAAGAACTTGGCACGCAGGTCGCGGTGCAGGTGCGCGATTATCTCGTGGAAGGCGTAATCCGCAACGCGGTGAATCTTCCCGCACTTTCACCCGAGCAGTACCGGCGCGTGCGGCCGTATCTGGCACTGGCCGAGCGGCTCGGCTCACTTGTCTCGCAAGCGGCTCTCACGCGTCCCGCGCGCATTCGGATTCGTTACGCGGGGGAAGTCGCCGAAGTCGGCACGCATCTTTTGCGCAGCGCCGTGCTTGCGGGAATGTTGAATGCGATTCTGGATGAAAAGGTGAACGTGGTGAATGCGCCCGCCGTCGCCACCGCGCGCGGACTCACTGTGGAAGAGGAAACGCGCCGCCGCGAACACGGCTTCCCGCACACCTTGGAAGTTTCTGCACTGCCCGACAAGTCCGGCTCGCCGGGGTTTACCGCCGAAGGCACGGTCCTGCACGACGGCTCGCCACGGGTGATTCAGATTGACGGCATCCCGCTCGAAGCGCAGCTCGATGGCACCATGCTCTTTCTGCGCAACCAGGATCAGCCTGGGGTGATCGGCCACGTCGGCAGCACGCTCGGAAAACACGGTGTGAATATCGCAACTTTCGCGCTGGGACGCCGCGACCCGACTCCCGGCGCCGAAGCCGTTTCCCTGATTCGCGTGGACGGCGATGTTTCCGAGGCAATTCTGGAGCCCGTCCGCCAACACTCCGCCATCACTCAGGCTCGCCTCATCCATCTCGGCAAGGCTTGACCCGCCCCGGAAGGGCCAGGGGTAGGCGGCAGGAAAAAAAGAGTTCGCTCACCCTTTTTTAGTGATAGCGTCTAAGGAACCAAATATTCGGTTCTGACTCGTGTAAGAGGTCAAACGCTTTTTGCCGCTTCCCACTCTTCCAACAGGGTGAGCGAACGCGGGAGCCGTCCGTGGTGGACACTCATGTCGGCGCCTTAATTCTTTCCGGTGCACGAAAGGGGTTTACCATGTCTCGGAATCTTCCCGAGCGTTGCATCTGTGTCCTCGTCCTGTTGCTCTCCTCTGTAACTCTGACGTTCGCGCAATCCGGTACTACCTCGCTTCGCGGCACAATCACGGATCCCGCGGGCGCGGTCGTTCCCGATGCCACAGTCACACTGTCCAGCGCAGAAATCGCAGTGAATCTCACCACGCAGACGGACAAGAATGGCTTCTACCAGTTTCAGGCGGTCCGCCCGGCGACGTACGTCATGACGGTGAATGCGTCCGGGTTCGCGGTGTTCAAGCAAACCGGGTTAGTACTGCTGGTATCCACGCCGGCGACCAGCGACGTGAAGCTTCAGTTGGCCAGCGGGACGATCACCGTGGAGGTCCAAGCCGCAACGCAAACCATCAACACGCAGGACGCCACGATCGGGAACACGTTTGACTCGCGGCAGATCCTCGCCCTTCCGTTTGAGGGCCGCGACGCCGCCGGCGTGCTGAGCTTGCAGCCGGGCGTGACGTTTGTCGGCACAAATCCCGACGACAACATTGACACGCGAAATGGCGCGCTGAACGGCGGGCGGTCCGACCAGGCGAATATTACGCTCGACGGCGTGGACAACAACCAGCAGTCGCGCGGGACGGCGTTTCAGGGCGCGGTTCGCTCGACGCTTGACTCGATCGAAGAGTTTCGCGTGACCACCATTGGAGACAACGCCGACCAGGGGCGTTCCTCAGGCGGGCAGGTGACGCTGGTGACGAAGAGCGGAACAAACACGTTTCATGGGACAGCCTATGAACAGAATCGGCCCACGGTTACGGCGGCGAACGACTGGTTCAACAAGCAGGCGGAACTGAGCAACGGCTTGCCGAACGTTCCCGGGAAAGTGATCCGCAATACATTCGGCGGTTCGCTGGCCGGGCCCATTAAGAAGGACCGGCTCTTTTTCTTTGGCACGTATGAGGGGCAACGCCTCGCGGAAAACCAGCAAGTGCAGCGGAACGTGCCGGCCCCAAATCTTCAGGATGGCGTGGTGCTGTATCCGTGCGCTCCGGTGCTCAATCCCGATGGGACGGTTCTTACTCCCGCAAACGTTGTGTGTCCTGGGGGAACGAATGGACTCCCTCCGGTGGCCGGGCTCAGCGGCAAAGTCTACTCCTTCGCTCCGGGAACGAGCGGCGTCGGCCCAGCCCAAATCGCGGCGATGGATAATGTCTGCAGCACGGTGGATCCCCTTACGCATCCGGCAAACACCTGCCCGCTAGGGCCGGGCGTAAACCCGCTGGTTGCGAATGCCCAGGGGACCGGTGTGTTCCAGCAATATCCGGCGGCCAATTCCTCGGCTTGCGGAAATGCCGATGGTTTCAACGTCAGTTGCTTCAGCTTCTCCGCGCCCAATCCAAAGCGGCTTAACACCACGATCGTCAAGCTGGATTACAACCTGAACCGCGCGGGCACCCACCGCCTTTTTCTGCGCGGCAACTACCAAACCGATAAGACCGACGACGTCCCACAATTTCCCGGAATGCCTCCAAGCAACGTCATTCGGGACACCAGCCGCGCCATTGCTGCTGGCTATACGGCGACGTTCTCGAGCACTTTAGTGAATAACTTTCGTTTTGGACTTACGCGGCAGAGCCAGGACAATAACGGAATCGAAAACCTGCCCATCGTTACGTTCCGTAACTTTGACGACCTGCATCCGAGCGTTGGTTCGGTCTCTCCGACAACCTCCTTCACGCGCAAATTTCATATTCCCGTGTACAACTGGCTCGACGATGTGGCCTGGACAAGAGGCAAGCACACGTTGCAATTTGGCGTAAATATCCGGCGCATCACCAACACCCGGGCTACCGATGTGTCCAACATCAATTTTGCGTCTACAAACCCCAGCTATCTGGCAACTCCGGCGTCCAAAAACGGGAGTCTGAATCCATCCAATTTCGGCTTGGCGCCTGTTGACCCCACCAACGCCGCGCCCTACGACAACGCCATTGGAAACATCGTTGGGCTGATCGCCCAGGTGAACGGACAATACAATCGCACGGCCAAAGGTGACCCCATCGCGGAAGGCACGCTGGTGCCCAAGAACTTTCACTCCTGGGAATCCGATTTTTACCTCCAGGACGTATGGCACATCCGTCCAACCCTGACGATTACCGCGGGGCTGCGCTATTCATTGCTGCAGCCGGTTTACGAGACAAATGGAAACCAGGTTTCACCGGACCAAAGCCTGAATCAATTTGTGAGCAGCCGGGCACAGGCCATGTTACTCGGCCAAACCGCGGATGAAATCATCACCTACAGCCCCAGCGGGCAGGCCAATGGCAAGAAGCCGTACTGGCCCTGGGACTACAAGGACTTTGGCCCGCGTCTTGCCTTTGCTTACGCCCCGAATTTCAATGAAGGATTGTTGGGATCCCTGTTCGGCGGAGCGGGTAAGACGTCGATTCGTGGCGGGTTTGGCATTGTCTACGATCACTTCGGGACCGCGCTGGTTGACACCTTTGACCAGAATGGATCGTTCGGATTAAACACGGTTATCAGCAATCCGGCGTCCGTGCAGACGCTTGACGGTGGCGCCCGCTTCACCGGCATCAACGACATTCCGACTTCCAGCCTGAATGGAACTCTGCTCCAGCCGGCACCTTCGGGACCGTTCCCGTACACTCCACCGGTAAGCACACCAGGGAATCCGCTCCAGCAGATCACCTTCGGCTTCGACAACAAGCTCAAGACTCCTTATTCGGAGACGGTCGATTTCTCTATCAGCCGGGAACTGCCGGGTGGGTTAACGATTGAGGCTGCTTACGTCGGGCGGTTCGCGCACCGCCTTTTGCAGCAGCGCGACTTGGCCATGCCGCTTGATCTCGTGGACCCCAAGTCCCACACAGACTATTTTACCGCGGCCACGGAGTTGGCGAAGCTAGCTCAGGCCAAAACGCCCGTGTCGCAGGTGCCGAACATTCCCTACTGGCAGAATCTATTTCCGAGCGCCGCAGGGGTGAACGGGACGCTTTGCGGAGACGGCAATGTGGCTTTGAATCACAGCGGAGCGCCGGGGAATGGAACTCTCGCCAATCCAACCGCGACGCAATCCATGTATGAAATGTTTTACTGCAATTGGGGGGCAGGCACATTTGGCGCCTCCAATTTTGTAAACGTTTTTGATTCCTTCTGCTTTCCGGCCTGCGCCAATATTAACGGTGTGGACACTTCGTACGCCTTTTATAACAAGGAGTTCTCGGCGCTTTACGCCTGGTCCTCTATCGGCAACAGCAGCTACAACGCGGGACAGTTCATGGTGCGCAGCCGGAATATGCACGGATTGCAATTCGACTTCAACTATGTGCTGTCGAAATCGTTAGATGTGGGTTCAGACTCCGAGCGGGTACCGCAATTCGGGGGTTTGAGCGCAATCATCAATACCTGGTCTCCGAACCAACTGCGTGGCGTATCCGATTTCGATACCCGCCATCAAATCAATTCCAACTGGGTCTACGATCTGCCATTCGGCCGCGGAAAACGGTTTGGCCACGACTGGAACCGCGCTGCCAACACGTTTCTGGGAGGATGGCAAATTGTGGGAATCTACCGGTGGACGAGCGGCTTCCCCTTCACCATACCGGCGGGCGGTACTTGGAACACCAACTTCCAGCTATCCGGAAATGCGGTTTTGACGGGCACGGTCAAGCAGAAGCTGACTTACGTGAACGGCCAGCCGTTTGCCTTCGATATCGGAGCCGCGGCCAACGATCCGACCGCAACTTCCAATTACTGGAACAGTGTTATGCGACTTCCCTATCCCGGCGAATCCGGCCCGCGCAATATTTTCCGCGGGCAAGGCTTCTTCGGGATTGACGCTGGCCTTAACAAAGATTTCCGTATCACCGAGCGCCAGGACCTGCGCTTCAGCGCCTTTGCCTACAACTTGACCAATTCCGTGCGCTTTGACGCCGCAACCATAACTTTCAACGGCGCCCTTACGAATCCGAGTTCCGTCGGATTGTACTCGGGGACACTAACCAAGCCGCGCGTGATGGAGTTCGCACTACGCTATTCCTTCTAAACATCCATTCACTTTCGACTCTTTCCGCCGGAGATGATATTCATCTCCGGCGGATTTTTCTTGTGGACTGGAGTTTGAGCCGAATTTGAAAGCCACTTGAACGGTGTTCAAGGTCTGATTCAAGAAGAGTGGCGAGAGCTTCCCCATGGTCCAGAACTCCTTCCGGCGTCTCGTCCCCAACGCAAATAGTCCCGCATCGGTTTCTTGAAAGCGCCAAAACAAAAACTTTCCTCGCCTATAAGGTTTACCTGCTTGACAGAACGCTCCAAGTGTCATAAAACTCGCGCATATCTCGATTAGAAGTGGTCTGGCACATTCCCAAGGTGTGCCGAGGATTATGGGGGCGGGGACAAGTGGCAGGGTCGGTTTAAGGGTCCGTTCCTTCCATAAGTCAATTCTTTGGCGAATGCGAGCAGCCACCGGTGCAGGAGTGGAGTGGTCTGTTTACAAGAGTACCTGTGGTGGGGAATTTATCCTGCAGAACTGGCTCGAGCATCCGCATCACCTGCCGGACATTCTCCCAGACATTTTTTCTGAACTGATTCTCGAAGTTACTTATAAGGAGTCATTCATGGTCTCCATATTCGCTCGCCGCATTGTATCCGCGTGTCTGTTGGTTCTTCTCGGGGCTGGAATCACTGTGGCACAGATTGCCACGTCTTCCTTGCGAGGCACGATCACCGATCCCAAAGGGTCGAGCGTGCCTGGAGCGGAAGTGACACTCACGAGTCCGGAACGGGGCGTAACGCTTACCACCAAGACGGACCGGGATGGCCAATATCAATTTCTAGAAGTGCGGCCGGGCACGTATACGCTGGAAGTTTCAGCCCCGGGCTTCAGCAAGATCCGGCAGAACAACCTGATTCTGTTGGTCGCGACGCCCGCGCGAAGCGATTTTCAAATGACGCTTGCGACCGGCGCCACCACGGTCGAAGTGACCGCGTCGCTGCAAACCGTCAACACCTCCGACGCCACCATTGGGAATGCGTTTAACCAGACACAACTTGGCAATCTGCCGTTCGAAGGCCGCGACCCCGCCGGCATTCTGAGCTTGCAACCGGGCGTCGTGACCGTGGCGGACCGCGGCAAAGTGGATACCAACGGGGACAGCCGTGGGGGCGCCGTGAACGGGGCGCGCAGCGACCAGACGAACCTTACGCTGGACGGCGTTGACAATAACGACCAGGTGGCTGGAAACGCATTCGTCGGAGCGCTCCGTACCACCCTTGATTCGATCGAGGAGTTCCGCGTAACCACCACGAACTCGGATGCTGAGTCCGGACGCTCGTCGGGTGCGCAGGTATCGTTGGTAACCAAGAGCGGGACGAATCAAATTCATGGCACCGCTTACGAATACAACCGTCCCACGAACATGGTGGCCAACGACTACTTCAACAAACTCTCGGAACTTGCCAACGGCCAAGCCAACGTTCCGCCGCGCCTTTTGCGGAACACGTTTGGCGGGACTTTCGGCGGGCCGATCAAGAAGGACCGGCTGTTTTACTTCTTTTCCTACGAGGGGCAGAGGACGCGAGAGAGTTATCAGGTGTCCCGCGTTGTGCCGAGCGCGGCGCTGCGCGATGGGGTGATCCAGTATCCCTGCGCCGCGGTCTTGGACAACAGTGGGAATGTGCTGCAGACACCGCAACAAGTGTGTCCCGGGGGTTCAGTGACAGTACCCAATTTCGTAACCCCCACAAAGAACGATACTTTTTCTTTTGCACCAGGCTTCAACGCACTGGGCCCAACGCAAATCGCGATGATGGACCCAAACTGCAGCGCGAACGGCACGTGCTCCGCATCCGTTGGCCTTCATCCTGGAGTAGATCCGTTCACTCTCCAGACCATGAATTCGTATCCCTTGCCCAACACCGACAACGTGGGCGACGGGTTTAACTACCGTGGGTACACTTTTTCCGCGCCCACACCGAGCAAGCTCGATACCTATGTCGCCAAGTTTGATTACAACATAACCAGCAGCGGCAGCCAGCGCATTTTCGCGCGCCTGGGCCTGCAAAACGATCATGGAATCCCCACCACGGTACGCGGGGATCAGTTGGGTACGAATTCCGGTGCGCCGCAGTTTCCCGGGCAGCCGCCTTCGGTCGTAGAGACCAACAATTCCAAAGGGATCGTTGGCGGATACACCTGGGTGCTGAGCCCGACCAAGGTCAATAACTTCCACTACGGCTTCATTCGCCAGGGCATCGGCGAAAATGGCGCGTCCGCGCAGAATTTTGTGGTGTTGCGTGGCTTAGACACACCGGTTGCCGATAACCGGACGACCAGCAAGATCGTTCCGGTGCACAACTTCACCGACGATTTCAGTTGGACAAAGGGAACCCACACGATCGGATTCGGGGGGAATTACCGGCTCATTACAAACGAACGCGTCTCAGACGCCAATTCCTTTACTCGAGCGGTTACGAATGCGGCGTTTCTGATTCCCACGGGGATTGCCAATACCGGGCAATCGTTCGATCCCGCAAATCCTAAGTGGAACTTTCCTGCCGTGGACTCAAGCTTTGGCAACTCGTACGATTTCCCGATGATGGCCCTGGCCGGCGTCATCAATGAAATTGACACGGTCTATGTCCAGAATAAAGCCGGGCAATTGATCGCCAGCCCCAGCAATCCTGGGGCGTTCGTTCCACGCAACTTCCGCGACAATGAGGGGGAGTTCTATCTGCAGGATTCCTGGCGCATCAAGAGCAACCTGACCTTCACCTATGGCCTGCGCTATTCCTTGCTGCAGCCTCCGTATGAGCGCGGCGGCAACCAGGTGTCGCCCGACATCAGCCTGGATAACTTCTTTTATACGCGAATGAAGGATGCCACCCAGGGAATTTCGTACTCTCCGAACTTCAACATGGTTCTTTCCGGTCCGGCGAACGGCAAACCGGGATTCTGGGCCTGGGATTACAAAAACATTGCGCCACGCTTGTCAATGGCATGGTCTCCCAATTCTCAGGGCGGGCTGCTGGGCAGTCTCTTCGGTGGTCCCGGAAAGACTTCCATTCGCTGGGGCGCGGGCATGTACTACGACCATTTTGGCCAGGGAGTAGTGGATACCTACGATCAGCAGGGGTCTTTCGGATTCGTCAGCAACATCACACAGCCCCCGGGTTTTGTGAACCTTGACACGGGTCCCCGCTATACAGGTTTGCACGATTTCTCCAATCTGCAGTCCATGGTCTATCCAGCGCCCGCGACACTCGGGTTTCCACAAACGCCGCCCAACGCGTTCGGAATTTATTGGAGCCTGGACGACAAGATGAAGACGCCCTACTCCTACGCGCTGGATTTTTCTGTCACGCGGGAGTTGAGGAACGGTTTTACACTGGAAGTGGCGTACGTGGGCCGCATCAGCCGGCGGTTGCTGCAGGAAAAAGACCTGGCGCAGCCGGTGAACCTGTGTGATCCGAAATCCGGGCTCTGCTACTTCCAGGCAGTGACGGCGCTCGCGAAAGTCTATCGCGGCGGCACCAGCACGCAGGCTTTCAACCCGGCATCACTCCCCGCCAATGTACAACAGTATTGGACAGACATGATTCAGCCCCTCCAGGCGGGCGGCGCCTATCAGGCTCAGTACTGCACAGGAACAAACGCCGCGGGAAACCCAATCTTGGTGGGAACAGCGAGTCCAATTGTCGCCGCGTATGATTTGTTCTGCGGCGGCAGCCTGAACGAAACGACCCCTCTTTCCGTTTTGGACACGGGCGGCATCCCGGATAACAATCTCAGTGGCGTGAGCTATTTTCCGAGGAACAGCCAGGCAGCGTCCGGGTTCGGGCCGTATTCCTTCTATCAGGCGCAGTACGCGTCACTCAATGGCTGGACTTCCTCGGGCCGCGCAAATTACAACGCGATGCAAGTGATGATGCGCAAGCGTGCCACCCGTGGATTGACCTTTGACTTCAACTACACGTTTTCCAAATCCATAGACATGGGATCGGCGGCGGAACGCGTCTCGACATTCCAGGGCAGTTTCTATGGGGTCACCGCGCTCTACAATCCTTTCAGCCCCGGATTGTTCCGGTCCGTGTCCGACTTCGATATGACCCACCAGATCAATGCAAACTGGGTGTATGACCTGCCGTTCGGCCGCAAGCAACGCTGGGGTTCCGGCTGGAACCGCGGCTTGGACGCGGTACTGGGTGGCTGGAGCTGGTCGGGTCTCTGGAAATGGACAACCGGGTTGCCGTTTGCGGTGCAGAACGGCTTTCAATTTCCAACCAACTGGGACCTGAACGGTTTGGCAAACCTGGTTGGCCCCTCGCCCAAGGTTGGCGCATATAGTAGCTGCACTGGAAACCCCAACATGTTTGCGGCGCTCTCTGCGTCCGCTGCCAATTGCAGCGACTCCAACTACAACAGTAATTTCATCGGGAAAACATGGGACTACCCGTTCCCCGGCCAAGTTGGCCAGCGGAACAATCTGCGCGGGCCGGGCTACTTCACCGTAGACACGGCGGTTCGGAAAACCTGGAATCTGACCGAGCGGCAGAGCCTCTCTTTCTCGGCGGAGGCATTCAATGTGACGAACTCCGTGCGATTCGACGTCTTCAGCGCGCTGCCGGAAATTGATATCTCCGGCAGCTTTGGGAATTACACGCATACGCTGAACGGGCCGCGGGTCATGGAATTCGCCTTGCGCTACTCGTTCTAGATTGTGCTCGCAGGTTGACTTTTGCCCGCCGGAAAGGATGCCCCCTGCGGCGGTTTTGTTGTCAGGGCATCGTGGTTCGACTCGTTTTCAGGCATAAAACGCCACTGCGCGGGCTGGAACCGTTCGCTGGTCGGCCCTCCTGTCCTGTGCTATTCTTGGTGTCTCGGCGGGTGTTCTCTTGCCCGCGTATTGCTTCACTGTCGGGGCGTAGCGCAGCCTGGCTAGCGCGCCTGGTTCGGGACCAGGAGGTCGAAGGTTCAAATCCTTTCGCCCCGACCACTTTAATTCCCGCTCTCATATAGACTTAGGCCGCAACTTCTTCTTGCACTTCCTCTTTCAAAACTTGTCCCGCCTTGTCCATTAACGGCTGCTTTTCCTCAGTCGGAAGTGTGAAGCCAAGACCTACCTTGGCCGCACAATCTCGCCGCCACTGGACGTTTTCAAGCAACTGCTTTCCGTAACGCCCCGACATATCCCTGTTCGCATGGCCCATCCAAAAATCGATAAGCAACGTTCGTGCCTCACTCATCTGTAGGATGGACTCGCGAAATCGGCGAAATGTATGGAAGCCTGCCAACTCGCGTCCCATCTTTTTGAGTATGGGA
>Ga0210410_10000279_pt1 | contig 64226 bp, 145 predicted proteins | sample IncBWC4MmetaG_FD_161058 | JGI IMG/M metagenome (GOLD analysis project Ga0210410, IMG submission 161058) | Forest soil microbial communities from Barre Woods Harvard Forest LTER site, Petersham, Massachusetts, United States - Inc-BW-C-4-M | ecosystem: Environmental > Terrestrial > Soil >... | reverse complement strand
GGCCTCACTTCTTTAAATTTTATATCATTAAGTGTTAATCTTTTCTTCAAATTATTCACGAAGGAATTTCTATTCCAACTGTTCAATAGTTTATTCAGTTTCTTACCTTTCTTATGATTTTTAGATTTCATATTTAAGTTTTCTAAACCAACACATTCAACATGATAATGTTTACACAAATTTACTATATGTTTAGAAATAGCTACTGTCTCATACAATTTCTTATTTGTTGAAGTTTCATTCAACTTCCTCAAATCAATAATCTCTTTATAAATTTCTTTCTTATTGTTATGATTGATATCCATGATACTGAGTCCTATATAATTAGGATTTAAATCCAGGCCTAAATATCTACCCTTCTTAGATTCATATACTGATTCGGTAAGTAAAGAAGGATCATAACTGATCCAAACTGAATCTTCTGAAATCATAAAATTGAAATATCCTTTACCTTCTTTACATAATAATTGTAGTTTATAAAGATTTTCTTTTTCACCCTTCGAAAGGTTTAATGGTATCTCATAATGAACACCTTTTTTTGGTTTGAATATGACTTGGTTATTTAAAATATCAAGTGTAGCTTTCCTATTACCAGAAGGATCTGATTTACTCCCTCTGATTGAAACAGAAATATTTTTGTTGTAAGTATTCTTTCTATGATATTTTTTATTGAGGAACTCTTTCTTACCACCAAAGTAAATTTTTCTTCCCTGTTTAACTCAGTCGCTTTTTTGACAGCACATTTAATGAAAGAAGCATCTAAAAGTTCTATATTTTTCATTGTTGATTTCACTATATGTTCTAATTCCGAAGCTTTAGTTATTTTATCCTTCATAATTCTATTATAAGTAAATCTTACAACCGAACTATATTGTTCTATAAACCTTATATCATTAAATACACTCTGTGATTTCTTAATCGTTACTATTTGCACTAAATATTATATCATTTTTTGATACTGTATATATCTGAATTCTATTTGGTATTACTAAATATTTTCACTACTTTTGTATATAAAAATTAAGACTTGATATGATTTCTAATGAACTGTTAAAACACTATGATATTTTTCTGATAATGCTGATTTAGACAATTCCATTTTTCTTCTTCACAAATTCTTTAATTCTCATTCTTTCTAAATCGTTTTCAAATTCTTCGAAACTTCTATAAGGAATATTTGTTGAGTATATCTTTCGTTGCCCTGGATAATTATCTATAACGAATCTGTATTCGTTCATATTATCGATTACTATTAACTCCATGAAGTCACCACCCTTTTCTCTGGAGGAGAATATATAACCAGTACCAATTACGGATCTAGTCATTGTTCTTACATCTTCATAGTACTCTATCAGATTTTCATGCTTAAATTCCATTTCTGTTGCTTTATAAAATTAATTGATTCCTTTATTCATAAGATTTATATACACATCTTTCATAGAATAATATACATATTTTCTTTTTTCTGATGAAAGACTTCTATACTGGAAGCATCTACCTTTTTCGTATTTTGTATAAGTAATACTGCTTTTATATTCACTAAAGTCAAAACAAATTTCTACATCATCAATTAAATGATATAGTTTAAACATCAAATTTTTTATTGCAGTTCTATGGTTATGGTATAAATAGCATTCTGATACAATTAAATTCTCCGTAATAAAAGTAAACACATATCCTCTATTAGTATTGACTTTTAGAAAGGCTTCAGCTATACTACGATATTGTTTAAGAAGACTATTGTAATTCAGGATCATTTTCTTTCATTATTAATGAATGCATCATATACCATAAAAGTTTACCACTGTTATTATCTAATGTAGTTTCATTCCATCTATTAAGATAGTGTAATTCTGTTCTTAGGAGCCAGCCGTTGTTTGATTCAATAAATGTAAATCTATTCTTTGAAGATGATATTTCAATTATAATATTACCAATATGATTTTTATTGCCTTGTTTCCTGAGTACATTAATTTTCAGTTCATACTGACTAGGTTGATAAACATTTAACTCGTTTTGTATTCCTTTAGCTTTATCACTTACAGCATCCAGTATTTTTCTATAGGAATCAAATAATGGATAATATGATAAATTTAAAACTACCATCTACGGATGTTTTTTGGTGGATTATTATATTCTTCTATTGTTTTCTGTTTTATAGGCATTATGAATTCATATAAAGCAGAAAAACATTGATGTACACTTCGAAAGTTTTTTACACTAAAAGTATTAAATTCATACTTTTCTATTTTCGTACATTCTCTGTCTTTACCAAGTATTAAATTCAAGTTAAACCCATAACCATTATCCATTACTAAGACTCCTAAAGAGTTTTTAGTATCTGTTATAGCAATTGAATAGTCACATACATTGTGTTCAACAATTTTAACACTATGTTGTTTTATTACGAATAGTTTATTCTTTTCTATTCGCTCTAAATCGATAAGCATTTTAGCATCATCTAAAAGTTTTAGATATGACTTACCTAATATTAATTGTCTCACATACATAACTGATACAGATATAACAAAAAACTTTAAAGCATTTGATAATATAACAAAAATTCTATACATTTGTAAAAAATATAACTAATGAGTAGACTAAAATTATTCTTTATAATATACGGTATAATTCTATGCATAATATACATTTTTGTTAGAACGTATCTTAAATATAGTATGAATATATTTGTACCAATTCATTTAATAATATTATTCTTTACAGGAGTTCTTTCATATATGACCCAAGCTTTGTATAAGTGGGAGAACAACATTCTAAAATACAGCTTTAATATATGTGCTTGTTATACAACATCGTCTATAATGTATTATTTGGTGATGAACTCTTTAGATCATTATGATAATAACATGATTATAGCTGAAATAATTTATATTATTCTTTGGCTCCTTGTTTCATATATTGGTTCCTTTATTGTTTCTGTACCATTTAAACTATTACAATATCTTTTTTATATGGTACAAAAATGTATGATGATAATGCCGGTGAAACACATATAGATTAAAAAATTTGATATGGAACAAAGAATAGAAAACTACTTACATTTTTATTTAGGATGTGAATGTAAATTAAAAATGGTTCCTCGCATAGGAGGTTTATCAGGAACAATGAAATTAGAATGTCATCTTTTGTGTGCTGCTACAGCTCCTACTAAAAAAGACGATAAAGTAGAAGTTGTTTTATTGCTTCGTCCACTATCTGATATGACTGAAGAAGAGTTAAGATGTTATGTAAATTCAATTTATAATGATATTTACAGTATGGATGTTGAAATAAAAGAACTTTCCAAAGTGCAAGAAAATAATGCTGTAGGTGCGATTGTTTTTTGTGAAGATGAAGAAAGAATAGGTCTTACCATTAACATTGATAGAGGTATTGTATTTAGTTCCAACGGTACGGAATTAATGGTAGAACAGTTTAAATATACTAAGCAATTATTATCGCAAGGATTTGATTTATTCAATTTAATTGAGGCAGGATTAGCTTTAGATAAAACTGAAAATATATGATTTACATTATTCCTTATAGAGAAAGATTTGTTGACATTGGTAAAACAAGAAGTTGTAAAACAGTTATAGATAATAATGGTATCGGAATTGTTGTAACTCATGACAAAGAACAAGTCATTGATGTTAGAAATTATTTGATTGGTTTAAGTGATCAACGGTTGGCTAGGGTTGATGCTGCTAACCCAAAAGAGGCTCTGAATAAATTATTCACAGAATGGGTTGGTTTTAAAACAGGTACAATATCTAAAGCTCAAGAAATATCAAAAAGGTGTGCCATTATAGAGTATCCTGATTGTAAAGATATGGTTGAAATGAATAACGGTTGGGATGGGTGTGCAAAGCGTGAATGGAATGGTCGGTTATCACCTAAATCAGAGAGTTATTGTGGATGTGTGATTGATGGCTATGATAAACCAAGAGACTGTCCTATTGGTAATGATATGAGTATTATGAGAGCTTCTTATGTTGAAGAGACTATTGATGGATATCTTTTCAAAAGAAGTTCTACAAGAAAGGATTTTGGTGTTAAAACTCGTGGCATAAAAGATGAGAAAGTAAAAACTATCATATTTGATTTATACAAAAAAGAAATCATCAATACTCTCTTAGAAAAGGATCCTAAGAAATTTGATATGAAACAATTAAAAGATAAAGTATCAAATCTTAACTATATTCATACCGAAATTCTAAATCCTACCAAAGATTAATTATGAACAAAGAAGATATTATAAATGGTCAAATTGTATCTTATACAAATTCCGAAGGTGAAGTGTTTGGTGTAATTGAGAATGTTATTATACAAACGAAAAATACGATTCCTTTACCTTCTGATATTAATGAAGCAATAGAATATGATATTTATATTTTTGCTACTGGTGAGGTTGAAAGAGGTTTTCTTGATTTCTCTTATGGCTCGAATGAATCTGTTCGTATTGCAACATTACAAGAAGCTGAAGATAGTATAAAAGATATTTTGATTGAGTTAGATGGTCATATATCAGAATTTAAAAAAGAAAAACGTAAGCTTTTATTAATACAAAATCAAATGGAAAGTATTATACAAGAAAGAAAAGATAAATTAACAATTTAAATATAAAACGATGGAAATTTTCAACATAAATATAATTTTACTTTTTTCTGCTTTAGCGGTAATATCTTTAATAATGGCTGTAAATAGAGGTGACTATAATGGTAAAGAAGGAAATAGTATTGCTGCCATTATAACTATTTTGATTTATTTGATTGTTTTTTACTGCTTAGATAAAAATTCTACATTTATAAATTTTTATCATTACATACTTGAGCATCCAAGTAGAATTATAATTTATCTTATAAGTTATTTCTTTATTGGTTTAGCCTGGTCCTTTTATAAATGGTATCTGCTTGTAAATAGAGAAAAACAAAAAGCATTACAAGCTAAAAGAGATGAAAATAAATCTTATTATAGTAGACCTAAACCGGGATATTATGCTTCAACATTAACTATGTGGATCGCATATTGGCCCTTTTCCGCCTTTTGGTATATTATAAGTGATCCCTTCATAAACATTGCCAAAGCCATAAGGAATAAGTTTACAAATACTTATGATAAAATTTCAATGGTATTATGGGAAGATGTTCATGAAAATGAGAAAAAAGAGTAAAATCCTTTTTATATCCGAAAACTTTTATTAGTTTTATACGTTAGATAGTATTATGGCTAAAACGACAGATAAACAAAAAGAATTGATTGATTTCATAATCTCCCGGATGAATTCCTGGAAGAATAGTAATGATCTTAATTCACCAACGGTATCTTCTGATATGTTGGAGGATATAGAGCGTTTTTATTTTGATGAGAACAAATCCCCAAACGAAGAACTTATTGTTGAGTCAGAACGCCTACCTTGGATTTTAAACAATCTTTTAAATCTTGTACGTAAATCTAAAATATAAATTATGGCAGCTGAATTTTTAAATGGAATTACAAAAAATCGTATAATTGATGGATTGATGCTAGGTGATAAAAAATCTATAGTAACAATTATTGATGAGGTTGATAGACTTGAAAAAATAATTCGTGATTATGAATCTGGAATGATGCAAGTGGTACAGACACTGAATAGCGATACATTCAAAAAACCGGCTGTATAATGACTAAACGAGAGATATATTCTAAAGCTTTGTATTCATATGGGTTTTATACTTTATGTTATCTTATAAATGAATATGAGCAAGCTGGTAACTATGAAGAATGTCAAATTATATTTGATACCATCAAGGATCATAATCAATCTATGCATAATGACTTACCGACAAAGTATGACGCTGAGGCCAAAATGTATTTAAGAAAAGCTTATAACAGTTTGGGTTTATCTGGAGAGATAGCAATGAGTAATATACCTAGTTACGCAGAAAAGGTTAAGGAATTAATTTCGGAAAGTCATGAATAAGAAAGGAAAACAAATACTAAAAACGATAGATAAAATATCTAAGAATGTAGACGATCTTAATAAACCATCTGAATCACATATAGTGTGGCATAAATTCGAAAAATGGCTTCAGAAAACATTTGGTAAAGATCTTTATGGTAAACCAACCACACTCAAAATTGGTAAGAAAACTGTAAAAATGCAATCATACAATGAGGCTGAGTTATATCGTAGATTAGCTGGCTATGAAGTAATGTGTAAGATAGAACGTTATGTTGCTAAATTTTGTCCTGAAATAAAAATTATTCGTTGTGATGATTCTTCTTATGCTGGTTCAGATATTTTATTGATCCCACATCCAGATCATGGTATTACAGTCATGTTTATACCTCAATGTACATCAATACAAAATACTTTTTTTCTTTATGGTAACCATCATAAAATGTTAATGACTGAGCTAAAGAAGATGAAAGCTGTTTATAAAAAAAGAGTATGATACAAAGTATAAAAATAGATAAAGAGTTTAAAGACTCAGAGAATCTTATAGATCTTCTTACATTCAAAGATGAAAAGTCTATACACAGACCTGAAGATATGAATCGATATATTCTGAGTCGTTTCTTTGGCAATTCTATATTAAGTAAACTTAAACAATTAGATTTTAAAGATGGTATAAATCTTATCTATGCACCAAATGGTTCTGGTAAGTCTACAATATTAGATTTGATTTCTATTATGTTTCATTCCAGACAAAACTATTCTTCTTATATTACTAATAATAGTAGTCATAATGTAGTTGCAAAGATTTGTGAACTACCAATAATGACTAGTACAAAAATAAAACTTGATATTCTAAAACTAGTTAATATAGTTCATGATGGTCTATCAGTTCATTATTTCGATCCTACTCATATGGTAGGTTTATCACATGAAGGACATGAATTTGATCACGATTTTAATTTCAAAAAAGGTGCCCCTACAAAAAATGGTTCTAGTGGTCAACAAATACTTATGCGTTTGGAACAATTTTTTGATAATACTGATACTGAAATAATATTCAAAAAATCTAAAGAAGATATAGAGGCATCCTGGCAGGGTGAATTTAATATACCATTTTTAGAAGGTATGTTGAAACCAACTATTCCTAAGGGTCCTGTTACTTATCTTTTGGATGAACCAACGAGATCACTGGATATTATACAAGAAGCAAAATTCTGGGATAAAATTGATTCAATGCGTGACAAGCAAATAATTATTGCAACACATAGTCCGTTTGGTTTATTTATGAAAGATGTAAACTATATTGAGTTAGAACCGGGATATGTAGAAAAATGTAAAAATACTTTAAAAAAGAATATAGATTTTATTAAAAAATAAATATTATCTTTGCATATAAATTAAACAATTTAAACAATTAATTATGAAAAAAAGTTTGTGTATGTTAGTAATAGGGTTAGCAGTAATTTTTACTTCTTGTAAAAACCAAAGTGATCCAACACCAATCAGTTCTAGTTTCAAATCAAGCTCTTCAGAGAGATTATCAAATTGTGATAAAGAAATCGCAACAGTAAAAGAAGATTTTTTAGGAAAACATTGTCCAGCAGTATGGAATCTTATTTACTTGAATGCTCAAGACAATTCAAGATTAAGTATTCCTACTTTAATTTCACCAACTTTACCAAATACTTTTTATTGGCTTCCTAATGATAGTCTTAAAGAATATTCGTATGATGGTCATCTAATGGATTCTGGAATTTGGAAATTAATAAATTGTGGTGGTACAGTCATTTTAAATACTACTCTTTCTGGTGGAGATAATCCGGTAACACTTGAAGAAGTTAGAGAGGATTATTGGCAGGGCACTTTTTATTTACCCATCGGTCCTAATGGTAGTTTATTATTAACAAGAGTAAAAGCATATAAAGTTAAATAAAGTTTCAATTTCTATCCAGTTCAAAAGCTGGAAGCTTATACTTGACCGTATTCCCATCGAGTCTCAGGCGTGATAGCTTAAAACTAGTAATAGTAGAAAGTTGAGTTAGTGATGTAACGTTCTCACTAATCAGGGCAACTTTAGTATAAGTGGATTTGATGACATTGGTAAGAAAACAAAAACAGAAGTACCATGAAGGTTCTAAAAGTAGAATAGGGTTGACTCCTTGAGGCATAGACTGAAAGAAACTTATCAATGTAAAAACCATAGAAATAGATATACCGTTAAAGTTATGATGATACTATTAGGATCTTCTACAAAAGATGTTATAAAGCAGGTAAAAGAAAGAGTAGGTGCTAAATCTACATACTGGGTATGTCGGGTTTATGCGAATAAGGACATGAACTGTGGTAAACAAACCGAAGAGCAATTAACTGAGTACATTAACTATAACAAAACATATCGCTTTGGATGTGCCTTGATCATTGAAGGTAAATGCTACTATACGGGATATTACAAACTGGAACAAATTGCTGAATTAGAAGAATACGTTAATGGCAAAAAATAATACGAAGAGTATAATAGTTGATAAAGCTGAAGAAGCCTATAAACACTGGGTGAATTCACATATTTCGAATCGTGTATTATGGATTAAAGCTAATAACTTTGCTTCTTTATATGGTTGTACATTGAAGAAGTTACCACAAAAAAGATGGTTTGATGAAGATGGTAATAATAGAATTGGTGAAACAAATGGTAAGATAATTTTTATGAGAAGTGTTAACAACATACTTTCAGTATTTACATTTTTTCACGAGATAGGTCATGTAGTATTACATTTCAATTCTAAAAGACTTTTAAATAAATCACAAATGGAGCACGAAGCCGATTTATTTGCTTCAATAATTACATCTAAACTATGGCCTATATGTAAAGATCTTATAGATGAAATAGTATCTAAAAATCCTGTTATTACAAATAATAAAGAACTCAGAGAATATACAGCCTTAGCAGCCACTGAAATAAAACGTGGTGTAAAAGCTTTTTATAGAATTGACAGATTTAGTTACATCCCTGTTATTATAGCAGATAGAAATAATAAAGAAGTCAATGTATACATGGAATTTTCTGATGTGGATATGATTAGTACCACAGCGAATAAACTATACTTTAAAACCCAGATATCTAAAAATGAGTTTTGACGATAAAGCAACACAGACTGTTATTAACTTAGAAAATTTACTAGACTTTAAACCAGACAGGAAGGCTTCTATAATATGTCCCTATACTATTGGTGCTGAGATAGAGGTTAAGTTTAAATATTTCTTCCCTGAATTATTTAAAGAGTTTTTTGCTGGTACCAATTATTTTGAAATGGAATATGACAGAAGAGTTGAAATTACTAAAATTGTTGATATTGTTGAAAAACCTACAAGAAATTTACTTGAAGCAACTATCGAAGCTGGTATACCTAAAGGTAATGACAAATACTGGGAATTTGCTTTTAATCCTGTAAATAATCTAACACTTCTCTTTTATCAAATAGATATTCTAAAAAAAGCTAAACTTATCCCATCCGGCGAACATAGTTTTCATATATCCGTAGGAGGGTTAACTGATACACCAACTGTATATTACGTTTTAATGGCTTTAGAGCTCTTGTTTATAAAAAAGGACCGGATACAACAAGGCTTTAACGAAGATAGAACAGCATCTATGTTTTGGGCTAAAAAAGGTACAGGAGGAATTCTTAAGAAGAACAAATATGATCTTATAAATGAAACTGTTGGGTTTGAGTTTAGAACTTTCGTATTGTATGATGATACAGATGTATACAAAATATTTCAAACACTAAATTACTTTCTATCTTTTATTAGCGAAGGTAGAGTATGTCCAGAGCTAAAAGAATTGAAAGCTTATATGCTTAATATAGGTTTGCCTGATATCAATTGGGACAAACCACATAAGAATCCTGATATATGGGAGAGGTATATAGACAACTTTGATGTAATGTCCTTATTCATGAAAGAACTAATGATTAATATTGAAGAATATGCTGAAATGTAAAATTAAATTTCCAAAGAAGTTAGTTGATGTACTACCAGTTATACACAATAAACCTTGTGATCTTTGTCCTTCAGCACACAATGATCCAGACCCTGAAGTTTTAGATATACTTCAATATTCACATGGAGAAAGAGTAAAGACAGCTTTTCCTTGTGGATGGAATGGTAGAAAATATTGTAAAGGATATTGTGATTCCATGGGTATTACAAATGAAGATTTAAAAACTATTTAAAAAGTTACTTTAATGACATTACTAGAATATTGTATTGAATCAATTAAATTACTTGATACTTGTGAAGTAAAAGACTTTGCTGCATTATATATGAAGCGAAGGATAGAGGTTTATAATCTTTACAGCAAAGGTTTAATATGTTCTACTGCACATGGTATAGAGTATTTTCATAATGTAATTAAATACATTGATTGTCCAGAAGAATATAAAGAAACAGAAAAGGGTAAAGCTGAATATGAAACAAACTTCAGAAAAATATTAACACTAAATAAATGAGAGTCTTTATACAATATCATTTTTAACTGGTTTAGGAAAAAATATATCTAACCAACCATTTTTTCTTGATACAACAAACCCACCACCAAAATTTTTATAAAATTCATTTCTATTTTTACATTTAGTTGAAGCCTCTTTACAATTATCATATGTCCAATATCCTGGTGGTTTACAAGGACTAACCATATGTTTACAAATATCACCTAACCATTTATTTATACGAGCTGCGTTATAAGCACCACTAGAATTTACACAAAAAGTGTTTCTTGTTTTATATTTCAACGCTTCCAATCTACAATTTTCTTCTGTCCATTTTTGAAAACCAGCACCAAGTGCTCCAGCTTTAGCATTATTTAATACAATAAAACCTTTTTTTTTTATATTTTTCAATATATTCCCCTTCTAATTTTTGAGCATCTTTATATGGTATATAATCAGATAAAATACACTTAGGTGTTAAACCTGTTTTCTGTATATGTTTATAGATAGGGCTTTTTGGATATCTAAAATGATCCTTATTTCTGTTTTTAAAATTATAAGTCAAACCTATGTAAACAGTATTATCAGAGAATATATAAACATACACTAATCTTCTGTATAAATTTCCTGTGTGTTCAAAATGATAACATATAGTGTACAACCATCTGTTTTTACGAGCATATTCATAACCAGTTCTACAATTATTATAGAAATCTGTTTTGTTTGTATATTTAAGTGCTTCTTCTTTACAAGTTTCATAAACCCAATAACCATTTGGTTTTACTAATCTTGTCATGTGAGCACAAACATAATCTAACCAACCTCTTTTAGCAGTTATTGAATAACAAGATCTCGATTTTTCGGAAAAAGCACCTCGTGTTGTATATTTTAAAGCTTCTTTTTTACAAAGTTCTTTTGACCAATAATTTCTTTTCAATTGGAAAATGAATATTTAGTTTATATATATACCAAATATCTGGCTATAAGATCAAAAAACTTTTTACACAAATTTCATAGGAAAATGAATTTTTGTTTGTATGTTTGTTCAAAGAAAAATTATTCGGTTCATATTGTTTTTAACTACTAAACCTTAAGTAAAATGATTAAAAAATCTTCTAAGAACAAAAACACATTTAATTCTCTTAAATCTGAAATGCTCAACCAGGATTGGGTTAAAAGTCTAAGTCCAGAAGACAAAAATAGATTAGTCGAATCTCTTCATATTGCTGAAATAATGAACATAAAGGGTAAGAAATGTGTATTCCCAGTGTTACATATGAGAAGTGATGGTACTATTTATAACTTTTCATACAATAGTTTCAGCGAGAATAGTCCTATCTTGAAAGAGATAAATCAAACAGTAAAGGAAAAACCATTTTTGAATAACCACAGGGTGACTATACAAAAATCGGTTAATGGTAAATACGAATTTAACTTTGTTTAAACATAAAATTTATGCCTAACATTTTTGAAAAAAGAAGAAACAGAATAATATTTATTGGTATTCCGGCATTATCAACAATAATTTCAGCTCTTTATTTGGGTTCAACAAAATTAAATGAGTTACCTTATAGAGAAGAAGTTTATAAACTATATTGTTTTAGTGCTTTATTAACAGTATTATCTGCATGTGTAATTTTCTATTTTGATAATAAAGCAAAAACTCACGAAGTACAAAAATGACTAGAGCCACAGTAATAGATACCCTGGAAGATGTTTATAAGATAAACTCCGACGAATTAACGCCAAGAGAACTTGCTATAATAGGTTTAGTAACGAACAATATAACAAACGAAGAAGTTATATTGTTACAGTCTCACATATACAGAAAACAATCAGACAAAACAAATAGAAATGAATAAAGGAAGATTAATAGGTAAGAAGGTCCTAGTTAAGGAAGGGGCCAATGAAGATTTAGCTAAATGTGGATTTTATAGTGAAGATATGGATCCTTATATTGGTCAGGTTGGAATAGTAAAACAATATTTTGATTTTGGTTCTACACCAGACACACATTATTTGGTTTGTTTTCCAAATGGTGCCGAATGGGGTTATCATGAAGAATTTTTAGAAGAACAATAGTAAAAAAGAGCTCCATTAGGAGCTCTTTTTTATATGTTAAAGTTTTTAACTCTTTCAATTATAGATTCATCTAATGAACTCATTAAAATTGGTACCGATCTATAACCTTCATTGAAGAAAATTATACTTCTTGTCGGTTCATTAAGAAGATATCTATCACTAAGAACATAGTCAAAAGTATAGTTAAACCCGGCTTTAACTAACTCTATAATAATCTCATTTTTTGTCATATAATAATTTGTTTGGTAAAGATTATATTGGTATTTTTGTATAAGTTTTATAAAAACAAATATAATGGATTTTAACGAAATAGTAAAGCAAGAAACAGATAAATTTATCGCAGAAAAGCTACCTAATTTAGTTGCTGATAAAGTGGCCAAAATGGTAGATGAAATACTTAGTAATATATTTCAATCTTATTCTGGTACCGGAAAAGGCATTAAGGAAGCAATTGAGTCTCAATTGAATATTAGTCTTGTGGAATTCAAACTTTCCGACTATAATGCGATGATTTCTAAAGCTATTAATGATCATATTGTAAAAAGAGTCAATGAAGGGTCTGTTGAACCCATATTGAGTTTGATTGATGAAACTATTGGTGTTCTTGCTAAGAAACATTATAAGATATCAGAGATTCATAAAATGTGTATTGAATATGCTAGAGATGAATCTTATGATAGTAGTGGTGAAATTTCCTTTCATGTTATTGAAAATTCTGAACATGGTTGGCACACGATATGTTTTGATACAGATAAAAACAAGTCAGAAGAAAATTGTGCTATAGAAATTTTAATATCTTCTGATAGAAAGAAAATATTCAGTATGAAATATAAGACATATTTTATAGGAAAAGGTTCAATGACACCATTCCGAATTGCTGCTCTCTCAAGATTTGAACAAATATTCTTTAGAATGTATTCGGCTCAAGTTACAATAGAAATTGATGAATATGATTTTGAAAATCAATGGTATAAATACGAAAATTAATATGGAAATAGATGTTAAATTTTATGAGAAAGTTGAAGATAGATACGAACCGGTTCTCCAAATACAACGAGATAGAAATGATATGTTTCTTGAAGGTATCACTAAACCATTAACTGAAGAGCTCATTGATGAAGTACATAAGACAGTTAATGATAATATAGGTATTCAAATAAGCCGTAAAGCTATAGAAATAATACTTACATTATACCCCAAAGTGAAAATAGAACTTCTTGAGTTTAGTGTTGATGATACAGAATCTATGAGTATGTTAGCAAATGCTATTACTAATTTCTATTTGAAATGTGATTGGCCATGTTATGGTGATAAAATTGATGTAAATGCTTTTCAAAACATACTTCAAAAAGAAATTGAACTATTTGAACAAAAATTAAATGCTACATCAGTTTAAGAATTTATATAAGAGAATATTCCTGGTAAGAGAAATCAAATCCAAGTTAGGTGTTTTACATTTTCGCAGATGGAGAGTAATAGAAACACCATTATTCAATATCTACCTTCATGCTTTTTATAAGCCAGACAGCGATAGTGATATGCATGATCATCCTTGGGATTTCATGTCTATTATCATTTGGAATGGTTACTATGAATTAGTAGCAGGCCAAAGACTAATATGTAGAGATATGTTTTATGTTGCTTTTAATAAAGCGGAGAAGAAACATACAGTAGTTTATTTACATGATAATAAAAGGACCTATACATTTGTAATTACAGGTCCGAGAAGACGTGAGTGGGGTTATCACACATCAAGTGGTTGGATGACAAATCAAGAATATCGTAAATTTAAAAATGATGAAAAGAACTAAAGAAGATAATATATTACTCTTTTGGCTAATAGTTACTGTTGCATCTATGCAATTAATAGCTTTTGTACTTGCTCAACTTTTATGTTTTTTCTATAAAACAGAATATGATTGTAAAGATTATATCATAGAACATAGAGAAAAAATAAAGTTAGTAGATGATCAATATGAATTGAAGTATGAAGACTTTTATTATACAGATGTGACAATTATTATTAAACCTGATAGTTCCTACAGAATCATATATTGGGGAGATCGAAATTCGATATTTTGGAATTTAAAAGGTGACAAATCTTTCTTTATTGATTTTCCATATAACAAATATAAGAAAAATAATGTCAGTGCTGACATTGCTATTATAGCAATACTAAAAAATATTAAAAAATAAATTATGAGAACAAGAGACATAAACCGAATGTTGAAGCGTAAAGCAACTCTTACAGATGCTGAGAAAGAAGTATTGAAAATGGCTATAATAAAGAATAAGAATACTAGGTTAGTAGCTCAGGAAGGTGCTTTGCTTAGTAATAATATTGGTTTATTCCATTATTTAGAACAGTTTAATTAAAGACTATGATAAATGCGATGAGTGATTACTGGACAGCTGAAAGAGTCCGAAGAATAACTATAGTTTCCAGAAAACCAAAATATGGTCATCTTCTGTCTGGTATTCCGGAAAGGTTAGGTATTTTTTGTTTATACCCAGACAAAATGAAAGTATATAATATATTACCTGATGGTTCAAAAAACAATAACGAAGTAATGGAAAACTTAGAACAAATAAATGAAATTTATCCTAATGGATATAAAAGACTTGAAGTACAAGAGACAGCAGAAACCTGTGGTGCTGAAATAGTAAAAGTTGGATCTTTAGTAACCTACTATATTGAAGGTATTTCATACAAAGGTAAAATCGTTAAAATTGATTCAATATATGGTTTTGAAAATTCAACTGTTAGAGCTGATGTTTTTCAGGATCTTGTAGATATCCATGTAGGTAACTTAATTGAATATTAAATGAAAGTAAGCGTTTCTGAAATACTTAGAGTTAAAGAATACTTGAGAGAAATAAATCAAGCTAATCTTGAAGAAATAGAATTTTTGGATGATTCTAATAACAAAATAGATATTAATCCAAAACATTATAAAGATTTCAAATTCATTGGTTTAAATAATGTTGATTTCATTTTCTTTGATATCTATATAAATGGTATATCATCAGAGAAATTATGATCATGATTTTAGAAAAAGAAACAAAATATACAGATGGTATAATGAAAGTTTACCGTAAAGAATCTATATGTTCAACCCCAGTTAGAACAGTTGATACTTTAATCGAGTTTATATTTGTGTTTGAGCCTTTTGTTATTAAATTGAATAAGCGTATTTCTATAGAAATTCCTTCTGAAGAATTTCTTGAAAAAGAATTAGAAAGATTAAACGAGAATATAAAAGCATTACTATAGAATGGACACAAACGAAATCATAGATCCTGTTAAGCAGCTTATCATAATACGTACTGATTTAGCAATGGGTAAAGGAAAAGTTGTTACTCAAGGGTCACATGCTTCCATTGCGTTTGCTTTAGAAATATTAGAAACACATGGTCTTCTTACAGATATTCAGAAGCAGTGGATACTTGATGGGCAGAAGAAAATTACATTAAAAGTAGGTTCTGAAAAAGAACTTCTTGAAATATATGATAAAGCCGGTGAACTTGGCTTAGTTCCAAGAATGATAATTGACCATGGTTTAACTCAATTGAAAGGACACAATAGAACTTGCTTATCAATTGATCCGGAATTTGAATCAAAACTTCAACCATTAAAAGAAAACTTGAAACTATTTTAACATTAGAGTTATGAGCAAATTATATAAATCCAGTGTGATCATATTTACTATTATTGCACTTTTATACATTTTCACGATACCTAATATTTTCAAACCTTTATCACCTTATAGTGCATATGATGAAGGATACAAAAGAGGATATGGTAAGTATCCTTCTACATGCCCAAGTCCTTTATGTAAGATACATGGTAAAGGTTTTTGGAAAGAGTTAATCACTAAAGAATAATATAATGACCAGTCAAGTAAAATCACAAATAATCGGTTTGTTAATAGGAATATTTACAGCCATTGGATGCATAGTTTATGAAAAATTAGTTAAACAATGTTCTATGGGTATGATATTACTACTAGCAACACTTTTTTATGTTCCAGCGGTTTCATACTACCTGATATTCAAGTTTGAGGAAATTCAAAAAGATACAGTAACAATATGGAATAATAATACCCTAATATGGTGTGCTGTTTTATATGTTGCTACTTGGGCTACAATGCCTCTATGGTATACTATAACGAAAAAACAGGGAGTAATGGTTGGTTCTATTTATGAAGTTAAGTATATTGCAATGTTAGCAATTTTCTATATCATAATAGGCGAAAATAAGTTTACTATGAATATGGGTATAGGTGTTTTATTTGCATTAATTAGCATTTACTTTATATCAAAAGGATGATTATGAATACAGTTTCGATTTCAAAAATTACCGAGCATTATCAGGATAAAAATCTTGGTAAACTTTATTTTCCAAATGGAAAATGTCTTGTTAACAAACAGTATGTTGATTTTAATATTGATTTAATAGACTTATATGAACTCTTGACAGACTGGAGTATTAATGATGATTGGTCAAACGTAACAAGTAAAGTTGATATTGATGATATCATTGCTGTTATTGCTTTCGGTAGTGCTGTAAAGTATCCAGGATATACTATAGAAGAAACCAAAGAGAAAAAATATTTATTCTTTGGTCCTGATGTAATTACAAAATATCGGGTTAACTTAGAACCTAAGGATGCTGATTTTTTAGTAATAACTAAAACGAGAATGATAGATTTTAGAAAGCTTGATCCTGTCGTTTCTAAATGGGCCAATGATTATGACTGTGGGACTGATATTAAAAAAGCTGGTATACATCTTGTAAACCGCAGCTGGGATCAATTTTTAAATGGTATTAATGATGGTACTGATACTGTTAGTATTTCTGGGTTGAAAGAAGGTATATTACTTTTTGGTGGAAGTGATTTGTTTGAATCAAATAAATTAAAGTTTGACTCTCCTCATACTATTAAGTGGACTATTGAATCTTATCTTGTAAACGGTTATATAAAATAGTTATGGAAATATCACAAGAAGAATTTGAAAAAATGTTGAAGGATCTTTCTGATAGAAATTGGAAAGTTAAGAGTCTTTTAGACTCATTCAAAAGCTATGATAAACTACCACAAAATGTAAAGAATCTCATAGACAAAGAACTTAAAATAAAAAGAAATGAAGTTTTAACCATAGAAGATTAAAGCTATGAACATCTTATCAAAACACAAGGATTACTACGATTTTGTCGCCGGATATGATACAGATCCTGTGATTACTTATGTGAGACCATTTAAGAAAATTGTTAGTAAAAGTTATTATGAGCGATTAAAATTTCAAAATGATTTAGCTAGTATGAATTCTTCATATCCTATTGATAATATAGAATCTTTTGTTTTTTATTTAGGTTTTGATGATATAAGAGAGATACCAGGTGATTTTGGAAAATTCATATCACTGGCTTTTTGTAATACCTTATACAACATATTTGTAACTAGTCAAGGTGAATATATTTATACCATCGAAGATTTTATTGCTAAAGTTGATCCAAAAGAAAAATTGACTTTTACTCAGCAGTACGGAAAGCTTTCATACAACACAAAATTCGAACCTTTCACTTTAACACAAACAGATATCAATAAAAAACTTGGTACTCCTGTGGTTGCTGACTTTGTTAGTACCAAAGATAATTTACTATCTGGTATTTATATAAATCCTAAATTATCTGATTTACATTTTGCTAAAGTTAAACCAGCCACCACATGTTATCAGGAAATATATAACTGGCTCAGCGATCAAAAGCCTGATATATTAATGCCTTCTTCACCAGATGATATGTCTAGGTATGAATCAAAAGGATTTGATAAAAAACATTCATTTAGAAATACTAAGTAATGCTATTAAGTAAATATCCTTTAGGTAAAAACTACATTAAGATAATAACTAAATTTGTAAAAATATTAGAGAAGAACAGTTATGGAATATTACTGAAACCGTATTCTATATTCTTAAGTAAGGATATGACCGTTATGTTGTTCACAACTAATTATAAAGACTTTCTTAATACAAATTTCGCTATTATACCTAATACGATTAAAGATAGTTTTAGAGGTCCGGTAATTATGGCCATTAATAAAATTACTGAAAGAAATATTATGTTTTTACTTATTCCAGAAAAGAATGAAATAATTATACTTAATAGCGATCAAAGGACAAATTTAAATTATTCAGATCTTTATAAATTAATGTCATTGATAAACAACGAATGCAAAAAATAGAATTATGAATCTTAACGATATTATAAAAGTAAAATTAACCGAGGTTGGTTTAAGAATCCATCATAAAAGTATTACTGATAATGGTGTACCAAACAAATATGTTCAACCAGTAGTTGATACTGAGGGATTCTTTGAATTTCAACTATGTGAATTTATGAGTATTTTTGGTGCTTTTGTATATAATGGAGCCGAAAATATTATTGAGAATAATGAGATAATTCTTAAAGACTCCAAAGCTATATTAGTAAATAAATTAACTGAACGCTTGAAAGTTTATGAAACTGGTTATAGTATGTACCCAAATTATGAAGAACGTATTTCCTATGAAGCTAAAGTTGAAACTATGCAAGAAGCGTTATATTTAGTAAATGAATCATTAAACAAATAAGTTATGTATAAGTGCCATTATTGCGATAATATTGTTGATAATTATGTACCAGAAGGATGCTGCTCTGGTAGAGATTGTGGATGTATGGGTATGCCAATAGAGCCACCTATATGTGATGAATGTTCTGGTTCTGATGGTATATGGAATAACATAGAAAAGAAGCTTGAAGAAAACAAAATGAATTACACAAAAACAGCTGAGCTTATAAAAAGTGTTTACCATGCCTATGATGAGTATGAAGATACTTTAACAACAATAAACTTCCATTCTGCTCTAATTAAGGCGAGACTTAAGCTAATTGTTGAACCTTTAGAATTTCATAGTTTTGATGAAGAGTATTTAAATAAACGGAAAGAATATTGGAACAATTTATCAGAGGAATTAAAAGAAAAGCATGATGATATTTATTATAATGTAGATTCGGATGATCACAAATAGTTTAACATCGGAGGAATTTTTATTATCGAAGTTAGTGAGTATTTCTTTAGACAAAGAATATCCAGGTAATATTGTGATTAAAGATTTAGAGGAATTTGTAGTGATGTACAATAGAAAAAATCGCTATTTAGATGTTGATTATATAAATATATGGTCAGTTTTTGAGAAGCAATATAACATGAATTATACTGATATACAATTATTTATAACTAACATGATGTTGAAGCACCTCAATTGGAGGCCAGAAACACCTCAATGCATTATGCAACCAAAACCAATGAAGGATGTTGAAGCACCTCAATTGGAGGCCAGAAACACCAACAACCGTATTGAGGTATTTGGTCTGACAGATGTTGAAGCACCTCAATTGGAGGCCAGAAACACCTCACCAGAGTATATGGAATTATGTAAAAAAGATGTTGAAGCACCTCAATTGGAGACCTGAAAATCATTAAATGCACACTTTAAAAAATGTTGAAGTATCTCCTATCAATATCTATAAAAAATGGACACAATTAATAAGAAGAAATCATATAGATTATCTGAGAGGCCGGAAGATAATTTTATTGATGAAATAAGTAAACTTACAATTTCTTTAGATAAAGGAAATTTACTTTTCAGAAAAAAATCATTTAATCATGAGATGTATTATGTTCAAAGATACAAAGTACTTTATATTAGAAATTCTTTTATAATAAAAATATTTGATAGTTATACTGTAAATATGGAACGTTGGATAAAAATTTGGTTTATAAAACATCTCAAATGGAAATTAGACGAGGTGACAATATTTGATAGTAAACAGAGATGTTAGCATTTACCTTTTATAGGTTCAGTTAGAATATCATCATTTATAGCAGTAATAGTTACAGGGGAACCTTTTTTAACTGCACATTCCCATTGCTCTGGACCATACCAAATAAATGAACAAAATCCATGAGGCCAATCTATATCAGAAATATTTATCGTTCCTGTTAATATGAATTCTTCAGCATCCTCTGGTGGGTCCATATCTACATAATCACCATAATGACCAACACAATTTTTTTCAAAAGACCAGAAGATACCAACATTATCTGTATCAAAAGTATTTAAAGATTCAAGCATTATCAACCGGTATATTACTACTTCTTTCTGTTTTTGTATTTGGTTAAATTTCTTAACATATTCTTCTGTTCTTTCAGGATATAATTCATACATTCTGATATTGTTTACATCCTTTGGATCTTCTTCATAATCTTCTATAGCATACTGAACTTCTTTTATATTTCTTTTAGCCCAGTTAAAAGCTGATTCAAAGTTAGACAAATATAATTTAAGACCAGATTCAAAATTTTCATATAGTTTCAAATACTTCATAGACTTATATATAGATCATGAAGTATTTGAAATCATTTGATAACTATATCACTGAAGGTTTATCTGCTAATATCGATATTGATAAACTTCTGGTTTATATTAAGGAAAAACTCAACTTTATTAATCTTGTAAAGATTGGTGAAGGCTATAATGGTATAGCTTATATTGTTGATGGTACCAGAAAGGTTTTGAAAATAACTAAAGACAAATCTGAAGCTGTTGAATCAGCAAAGATAAAGGGTAAGAATATGAAACATCTAGCTGATGTCTATAATGTCTATTCTATAAATGGTGAGTTTGACGGTCTTTATGTAATAGTACTTGAGCTTTTAAGATTGGATAATAGTATAGAACAAATGTCTTCTAAACTTAAGAAGATTTTTCATAATAGAATGGATTTTGTTGAATCTCTTGATGAATATGCAAATGATTTACTGAGTAAAAAAAGACTTGATAGTATTTTTAAGAAAGCAGCAGAAGAAAATTTAGATGGTTTTTTAAAACAATATTTAGATATTATAGATGAACTAAAAGCAAATAATATAAAAAGTATCGATTATTCAAATGTCGATAATCTCGGCTTTAAGCCAGATGGATCACTGGCATTATTTGATCTTGGTTATGGTGAAGAGGAAGGTATGACTTTAGCAGTATTAGAAAGAAAAAGCAAATTAATAAAATGAAGTTCTATCAAAAAGACTTTCTCCCTTTAAATGAATGTATGCTTCCAGTGTATATGATGTAACTATTTTCTTACTCTTAATGGTTTATAACCTAAAAAATTAGGCCAACTTTTCCATCCTTGATCAGCGTAGAATTCTGCTGGGTGACTAGGAACACCTTGTGGAACTCTTCTGTTAACACAAGCATCTTTCCATTCCAATTGACTATTAATTTTTAGTTTCCTTACTATACTTCTAGCTTTATTAAAGGAAAAGAATTTTTTATCTTTTGCTATATTAATACCAAACCATTCACTCCAAGAGATCCAACCAGAGTCTTTATAAAAACCAGCTGGTGTGGTTGGTACATTTTTCAGTTTTGATTTAGTTTTACAGGCTTGTTTGAATTTTTTGATATTATCAAAATTCATACTTCGAACTATTTTTAATGCTTCTTCATAAGGTAAGAATTCATACTTCCTAGTTCTGTATGATTTTTCAGATCCTAACCAATCAGACCAAGATACCCATTTGGTTGGATATACCATCTTTGGACTATAAGGTATATCATCTGGTTTGTTACCATAAGTACAAAAGTTCTGCCATTCATCCTGTGTATTTAACTTAAGACTTTTTACAAATTTTTTTGCTTTGTTAAAATCTCTGAAAACTTTTTTGTGTATGCCCATAATACAAAAATAATAATTTTTTTCGGATATAAAAATAAAATGTTACATATTTGATTCATATACTCTAACTCTTACCCGGTCAACTATGTCTTCTCTTATCAATTTGAATCCCCAGGACTGATCTAAATAGGGTTTTTTGTGGGGTGTAATAACAACTAAGTTATTTGTTATGTTAGATAATTCAAATATTAATCCTGGTAGACGGCTCAAATCAAGTAAATGCAATGCAAAACTACAAATTATCAAAGAGTATTTTCTATCTTTTAATGCTCCTGTCTGAATATCTTCAAAGGATAATCTTAAAGCTGTGTTACCAATTCTATTGAAATAGGCTTCATAGGTATAAGGATCACAACCTTGTACTGTATCACAACCTAATTCTTGTAATATTACTGTAACCTCTCCAGATCCACATGCTAGGTCTAAAACATTCTCAAAATTTAATTCATCTGAAGTGTATAATTCAGATATTATATTTTTTACGATTTGTTCATGAGGATTCCTGTATTCTTTACCAAAGTTTTGATAGAACTCTTTAACACCATGCTTCTGATATAGATTTCTAATATTCTTCATTGATATACAAATATACTAAATTATTTTGGTATTGCTTGAATACAATTTTAATATGAAATTTCTTTTAAAAGTTTTAGGTTTTTAAAAACACATATGTTATATTTGTTTTCAGAAAAGCATATGTCGGAGGCAAACTGATATTGTTGGTAAAATTGTAAGTCGCCTGGCCAATCTCGCCGGGAGATGTGGGTATGGAATCCCATTAATTGCTAATGCTAGTGATTATAGACTAACTGGTTTAATACCCAAACAAAAGTAGCAAATACAATACCTGGTTGTGAACCAACTAAACTTAAAAGAAAGTGCAGTAGTGCTATGATACAACTAGAACTATGATGTAAACTAAGAGTCCAGCCCTCAATTGATTTTGAACGACTGGATTCAGGATGAAGTCAATAGATGTTGAGGATAGTTCTTCACGCAAGCCGGTGAATAATGAAACTGGACACCTTCGGGTGCTGTTAAATGTGGTGAATATAACTTGACCAGCTTTCTTTAATTTTAGTGCCTGATGCGAGGACTGGTAACAGTATTCACAATCCAGCATATGCTTATTTTAATATAAACAATTTAAATATCAATCAAATGACAAAAGCAGAACGTAGAGCATCTCTTACGAAGTGTAATTCGGAGAGACTAAAAAGGAAGCTTCTTGCTTCTACCACGAAAATTGAAACCAGTCTTATTGAGGAAATCCTTACAAGAAGAGGTATCAAATTTGGTAGAACCAGATCATCTAAGTAATTAAAAAGATCTTGGATGTATAAAAGCTTCCAAGGTCTTTTTTTTTTAATATGTTCGAACCAGTTGTCATCGTCCTGATTTTACCCAGGATGTTTGCTGTTGAATTTTTGAGACGCTTACCAAATACTCTAAAGCTAGGTACAATATATTCCTATGTTGATGAGGTCAAAGGTAATTCAAGCGAAATAGATCTCAATTTTTCAAACAATATTAATCTAATATTCGATTCAAATAGTGCTGAAACAATTCGTATAAGAGCTGAAATATTTGAGGAGAAATCAAGGGAAGATTATACCAAATTTATAAACAAAATTGGATATACAGAAAAAGAATTCGAAAAGGTTTACCAAGTTTTAAAAATAAGATGAAAAAGGAAATAAAAGTAGGTAGTAAGATTAAAATGTTTTTTCGTTGTATTGGACTTGTCTCTGATAGTAATGTAACAATTATTGCTATGGACGAAAATACTGTAACAATAAGCGATACTTGGCATTCAGATATCAGTGGAGAAGAAGAGAACGGTAGGTTTGATAGAAAGACTGGTAGATGTTTAAACGATAATACAGCAATGGGAACTCGTAGGGATATTATGCCTATCATATAAATTATCAAAAACATAGTAGTATGAGAAAGTTTTTAAAGAACTCAAATAGCTCTATCCAAAATGGGTTTGCTGATATGTATGATGCAAATTATATGTTGAATCATACATATGATAATTTTGAAGAAGGTGATAAGGTGAGATTCTTTATATGGATGGGTACAAAATATTATGAGGCTAAAGTGACTAAATGTTATTATATAGATAAACTAGAGTTAAGTAATGTTAAAGAGATAGATGAAAAAGAGTTTGGATCTTGTTGGTATTAAATTTGAAAACATATGATAATTTCAGTAAAAGGTACTTTAATAGACACAAAAACAATAGACAGAATAACTAACGTGGAAAAGTGGGAGTGTTATTCTGGTGGTGGTTATCAATTTATAATATGGTTTTTCAATCGTAGAGATTTATTAGTAAGTAATATTAGATTTGATCTTTCCAAAGAAAAAGAAGCGGAAATGGAAGGTTTAAGATTATCCGTAGAAAATCTCAGAGATGAAATTTGTAAGGTGTGGTCTGATAATCAGTCAAATATTCCAAAATTTGACTTTAAATAAAAATTGTGATATTTAATGTGGAAGTATTTGATAGAAGTTGATATTTCTGACCAGAGGATACAGGAATTGAAAAGTGAGGGCTGGGTGATGGTGAGTGTATTGATGTGTATGAAGGGTCATAAAGATTATTATTTTAAACAGTGGATAAATTAAGATCATGACATTTAAAACTACAGCTCAACTTCTTAGTGAATTTCAATTGTTGGATATACATGGTAATCCAATAAGAGAAGGTGGGAATATAACCTACACAATACCTGGTAGATATTTAGTTGAAGAGCAAACTTATTCAGAACCAGAAATTTTTACATTTCCTGTAGTGAAAAATTCCGGAGATAAACTTTGTCTTTTAAATGAGCAGGGTGTGCAAATATCAATAGAATCATTTATGAAATATAAACCAGAGTTTACTGAATAATGAGAATATCAGAAAAATACAGACATATAGGATATTCTTCCACCGGTGTTCCTTTTGGATGGGTACCTTTAGTTGAGAGAGCTATAGTTGATATAGAACGTGCAATGTGGCCAAAGTATATGCCATTATTTCTAAAACGTTGGATTCATTATTTGGCTACAGGTAACTCAGTAGTAAGAGTTAAATACCGATGGGCTTATAAGCTAAGAACCTGGCTTACCAGAGGGCAAATTATTCATGATATAAAGGATAAATATGCAGGCTTAAGAATCTATGGCTCTACGGGCGAAGAAATATATGCAGTTATCGAAAAAGTAACCGAAGAGTGTGATAAAACATGTGAGAAGTGCGGTAGTCAAGAGGAAGTTGAAGTAGTTGGAAAAGGTTGGATATATAATTTGTGTAAAAAATGTCAAGATGAAAAAGGAATTAATTAAGCTTCTTAATGAAAGGTAGTATCATAAGCAAAAAGTTAACAGAACTTAGTATAGAGCCTAAGGAAGACTTGTTAGTTGCTTTTGGTAGCAAGGATGATTGGTATGTAGGATTTATTACAAATACTGATTACAAGCCTTTAATTGAGAAAGAATTCAGATGGGTTTTTGTAGAAGGACCAAATATTAATGCTCCATATAAATTATCAGATTTGTATACTTTTAAAGTTGTACAAGAAGATAATATGTATTGTTTAGATTATGACTATTGGATGTATGCTGTTACAAAAAATATTATCGATAATGATACAGAAGTACATATTAGAAATCCTATAAACAATATCGTAATACTTGATGTGGTAACTGAAGCTGTGTGTATTGAAAGTCAAGCCGTAAATAATGAAACAGAAGCTAAGCAATTATGTTCTATAATAAAGTCCGGCTTCTTAGAAGGTTGCACAGTAGTTTATGATTACTGGGGCCATAATGCCTACGATAAGTATGGAATAATAGATTCAATAAAAAAATTCTTTTCATTTAGTAGTAAAACTGAAACTAACAATTGATTTATGCAGATACCAATAACAAATAAAGATTTTGACGACGATAAAAGTACTGATAAAACTATAAAGATTACTGTGTGTAGGAATAACAGTATTTTTGTAAGTGATATCTATGGTAAGTCCGCAAGAAAATGGTTTGGTTTAGATTATTTAGAAAAATCAAGTGGTAAGGTAAACATTCTAATACCCGAAGGCACAACATCAATTAATACATCTTTTCTTATTGGTATGCTTGGTAAAAGTGTTGAGAAACTTGGTATGAAAGGCTTCGAAGATAAATACAATTTTCTTTTTGAAGATACAAATGATATAATAGTAAAAAAATTGGAAGCTGATATTGAAGATGGTAAAAGACATCTTAGTAATATTAGGGTAAGCTGGTTTCAAAAATTAATGCGACAGTTCAATTTATATTAGAAATGATGCGAACAAAAACAACTGTTATACTTTTAATAAAATAATCTATGACTATAGTTAATTCAGGACCAAGAAACTTAAGCCTTTATGTAGATGCACCACGACAACGTGAATTATCGGCTGACTTAATAGAGAATATTGAATACTTTATTAAAACGGAAATGTATTCAAGTAAAATATTTCACGAAGATGATATGCATCATCTCACCTATTATATAAGAAGAACACTGGATGTACTTCTTACAGATGGATTAATAGACATTCGAAGAAGAGATGAATTTAAATTCTTTATAAAAATATTGAGTTATGGATCTGATTTTAATTTTGTTGTTATGGTAATTGATTATGATCACCAGTATAATATATTCAACAAATAATGAATGTATCAAAAAAGTATATAAAAATATGTATAAAACAACTAAACAAGACGCAGGAAAAGAATTTACAATTAAATTCTTACCTAATATTGACAACCTTCAACGATATATTATACAAGATGATAAATATTGGGTTGATGGTAAAGAAGTAACAAGGATAGAATATTTTAAAGAGTTTAATAATGGAAATCCAAATACTCGAAAAGTAACAAAATATTATTCAATGGCTTTAGTGAATGGTACATATAAAATTTTAATGTATGGTGCGATGTTTAAGAAATTCATAAAATTTGCTCTTACTGGTGTATACTATAAGGTAAGTGACGGTGATTTTCTCACACAAGAAGAATATGATGAATATAATGATGAGGTAGAACTTGAAAATTGTATACTAGGAGATATTAAGGATGAATTTGTAGCAAAAAATAACATTACAAAAATAGATCTTGGTGGGCAAGTAAATATGTTTGATTTAGCAAATGATTGGACACTTAAATATACTGCTACAGAAAAAGATGGTTATTTATTCTATAAAGATCTACGGTTAGAAAAAGATCCTAATTATGCGATTTGGGATGGTAAGGAAGAATCTAAAAGCAAATTAGAAGCATTCCTTAAAGATAAAAATTTCACACTTGAAAACTGCTTAGAAAATGTATTATAGAACTAGAGAAGAATTACCGGATACTGGACAATTATGTCTTTGTAAATGTCCTAATTGGTGTAGATCTGGATTCCAGGTAGCTGAATGGGATGGTGTTAAATTTGATTTTGATGAATCACCAAACGATATGTTTGATGGTGATGTAATTGAATGGATGCCTCTTAATGAATACGGCGAACCAGAAGTAGATGATGTAGATTTTGATGATGAAGATGATGATTACTAGAACTTATAAGTATAAAATTTTCGCAAAATTAGTGTTAGCTATGAAAAATACCATATTATTTCTGCTGATTAGTATTTTCATGTCTAGCTGTAATTGCTCTGATTGCTATAACGATTCAGTCAAAGATCTTGGTGAACCTTTAATTGAAAAAGGAAAAGTTTATAAGTTAGAAATCCAAGGAATTGCTAATAACCAATCTTTCATATGTCATATATCTACAAAGAATGGTAATTATCATGTATATACTTATGAGATTGCTTGGAATATTCGAGACTCGGTAAAAATAAAAAGATATTCAAATAGTGATGTATATTTAGATGATATTAAAGTTAAATGTTATAAAGAATAAAATTATATGAAACAAACAATAATATTTATTATAGGATTTCTACTCTTAGGTTGTGAAAAAGTTTCCGTCAGAAATATGAATAATGAAACATCACATGAGTTTTTGGTAGAAAAAGGTAAAGTTTACAAAATTGGTTCAGATGGTAATCATTACTTTGTAAATTATATTTCAACTAAATACGGAAAATTCAAAATAAACACCGAAGAGTTTGCATGGAATATTGGTGACTTAGTAAAAGTTGAAATTTATTCAAAGAACGAAGTATATTTAGGTGGTTTAAAAGGTAAAGAAATAATCAAGTTTAAAGAATAAATATGGACTTCTTAAAATTCAAAAGAGCAGATTTGTATACATTTACAAAAGATATTCAAGAGAATACAAAAAGACATGCTGGGTTAACTGATTACCAAAGAGAGAAGATAGAAGAATATCTTGATAGTAGTACATATACTATCGTTATAAGAGATGAAAGAGAAAAACACAGTCCTTGGTATAGATTAACAATTCCATTCTATTTTATATACTGGTGCTTACTTGTTATTGCAATGCCTTTTAAATGGCTTACAACCGGTAAAGGTTACTACAATATAGAAAGTAAACCGATGAAAATAATTCAAAAGTGGCAGAACCTATTATCAATATAAATTATGAGTTACAAAATAATTTCTGGTCCTTGTACGCTTCTTTTAGAGCATGAAAGTTTTGATATTTTATGTGATACAGATTGGTCACATAAAATATCATTTGCTTGGGCAGCATCCAAAGCAATATACGATCAGAAAAATGATGATGTAGTTTCTATTGAAGTTGATCCTTATTTATTCAAACTAATCATAGAACAGCTAATATAACAATTATGGGAATAGTAATTAAAAAAGAATCCGAAGAAAATTGGATCTATAATGTTTCATCTAATTATGTCGTAGTTTCAGGAGAATTCCAAGATTTCAAAACATTTTCAAAATGTGGTAGAGTTAAAGAAGAAGATCTATGTGGTCTTGAATTAGAGAAAGAATATAAATTTTATGTTTATACAGATTTCGATATCATTGAAAGAATCTCGCAAGTAAAACATGAAGATGGATTCGTTTATGATGATTTATTTTTTCGATTGAAAGATGGCAATATTTGAGTATACAATTAAAACGAATATTAAATCAGTAAAGATTGAAGGTATGCCTCCATGTAAATGTGGTGGAACGTTTGATACTCTTATTCATACTAAGAAGAAATCAAACAAAATAGAAGGTGTATCAGCCAGCTGTAATAACATAGAATGTGAAAATCACAAGAACGGTATACTTGGTGGGTCAGAATCAGATTTATTATACAAAATCAAAAAATATTTTAGTTAATATGGAACAAGAAGACAATAAAGAAGAGTTAAACCTAGGTTATATTTACATACCTTATATCATTAAAACTACTACAGATGGACCTTCTGAAGAGTATAAATCTTTTATGGCTGAATACAAGAAAAATCACAAGGTTTGTCCTAAATGTGGATCAGAAAAATATTCATCAACATTAGCTGGATATATCTTTGATCATTCAGAAAAAGATAAATACAAAGACAGAAATAATTGTGTATGTTTTGATTGTGGTGACACTCATATTAAACATGATAGAGTAAGCATAGAGTATTTCAATTCCAAAAAATCTCCTTCCAATTTGAATACTGAAATACTCATTGAAGATGATGACGAAATAGACGAATCTATAGGTAGTGAACCTTATATAGAAGTAGAATGGACACAGGAAAAAATCGCTGAAGTAGCTGCCTTTGCTAAGAAAATAAGAGAAGGTGTTTCTAAAAATATACCACCAAAATATCTTGATAATGAAACAGAATAAAAACAAGTAGTTATGAAAAACACAAATATAAAAATCTTATTGACATTACTGGTTTTAACCCTACTGTTATTATCCTGTCATGAAAGAATAAAAGATGATGCTATTGAAAATATACATATTGGTATGTCTAAAGATGAAGCTCTTCAAAAAATTGGTTTAGATGTTTGGGATATTGACTATACAGCTAATAATTATGAAACATTATCTGAGGAATATTGTTTCAAATATTATGATCAAAGTATTAGTAAAACATTTTATACTAGAAGTATTAGTAAAACATTAAAAATAAAATTTCAAAATAATAAAATATATTCCTTTTATACTTACTAGTTGTATGGAAAAATATACCAAAGAAGAAATCATTAATGCTGTTAAAGAAGAACTCATAGAAGCCTATGGTTCTTTATCAAATACAGAAACGCCATATCTCGTTCTTGGTATTCTTGAAATGTCATTTAGAAGATTAAACCCTTTGAAAGATATCACTAAACCAAAATGTTTTAAGTGTGGTCACTCCACTGAAGGTATGCCGGAAGATGAATGTATTAATTGTTTTCAAAAAATATTAATATGAATGACGATAAACTGACATTAGAAATTATAGAGAGAGGCAATATTTATGAGATTATATGTGCTATGCAGGGTGGCGGAGAACGTGTAAAGATTAAATTGCCTGACACCAAAGATTCTGATATTATAGTTGGTAAGAAATTTTACTATCTGGATACTAATTTTAGAATAGATAAAATAACTATAACTTATGTTAGAAGTGGTATAGTTTTTTACAAATCGAAACTACATAGGAAAGGTGAACATAATTTCCCATTAGATTGCTTGTTTGCAAGACATTTAAAACCGGAAATATATGAAACAGATTTAGATCCAAAATATTATGAGATAGTTTGTCCATTAGGTAAAACAAAAGTTAAATATATCAAAAATGAAAAAGGTACGCTGGATAATACAAAATAATTTAATCGCTGAGAATGATCTCCAGGCTATTCAAAAAGCTTGCGTTGATATCAACGTAGAATTTGAATCAATCCTTGTTATACCATTTACAGAAGAACTTCCAGAATTTACTATTGACGATGCTGTGAACATTTATTATGGTTCTACGACATTAATGAATAATATTTACAGAACATTAAATAAGCCAGAAGGTCTCTTCTATGATCAAGATAAATTCTCAATGTTAAATTATATGAACATCTGGGATAAACATATGCTTAATTCTGATGCTACTGTTACTACATTGGATGAATTTTCAAAGAGAGATTATAAAAATGAATCCTTGTGGTTTGTTAGACCAGATGCTGATGATAAAAGCTTTGATGGTTCCGTTATGGAATTTGAGAAAATTAAAAGTTGGACAAACAATATCACTCACTATGATAATTCAAATTTGAATGGTCAAACAAGGATTATCGCTGGCCAACCCTATTACATTCATAAAGAATGGAGAAATTTTATAGTGGATGGTAAAGTCATTGAATCTACTTTATACAGGGAGAATTTTAAATTGAAAAAATCGAATATTGATATACCATTGGATATGATTAAATTTGTCACAGAAAGATGTAAGGAATATACTCCAAGTAAAGCCTTCGCTATGGATATAGGTCTTTGTGGCGGTGATTATTATATCATTGAATGTGGTTGTATTAATAGCGTAGGTTTCTATGCTGCTAATATTGCTAAAATAGTAAAAGCTATCACAGATAGCGTATTGTATAACGAAAACAAATAAACTATATGAAACATAATAATGAAACCCCAGCAATGGCTACAAATGGTCAAACGCACAATGAAAAATTTCAAGAAGAATTGAAAGATATTATTAACGAAACCGATGGTGACAAAGATGAAAAAGCATCTGAAGATGCTCGACATTATGTTTTATATGCAAAAGGATATTATCAAAATTTTGGTAATAGCATTGATGATTTAAAGCTCATTTATGCAAAATTAAATAATATACATTTTCAAAAAGTTAGAAGAGTAGATGTTTTAAGAAAACTACAAGAAATCGTATACAAATATGATAAGGAAAAATTCTTTAAACGAGTACAAAGTGTTGATGTAGCATTTGCACTTAGACAACACTCAAAAGAAGACATATTAGATATTTTTATACAACAATGGTTATGTGCATTGAGAGGAATGAGAAGTTATATTAAACAAGGTTTTGAAGGTGAACCAGATGAAAATATTGCACCAGTAACTAAAGGTGAAAAATTTGATGGTGTTAAATACCAATTTTTCAAAGATAAGTGTGGAGAATATGATTTTGATGATAGTAGTGATGGTTTTGGAACTATAATTGATAAACATTTATAAAAAACGCAATAAATAAAAGATTTATTAGAACAAAAATATGAATGCTATATTTGTATTGGTCAAGAAAAATAATTTGAAAAAACAGATTTATATTTACATGCTTATTCAATGGGAATATACTCTCTCATTAAAGGAGCTTTCGAAAAATATGAGCCTTTAATGAATATCTGTAAGACTGTTATTGAAGATATAGAAAAAAATAAAGAGGAACATTAAGCATACTTATATGGATAAATTAATCGCTGATGAAGTATTAGAAAAATTAGATACCTTAGAAGATTTTGCTAAATTCATAAGTAAATCACCAAGCGGAAGTATGATTTCAGAAGTTGGTAGTCCAGATGTTTTCTTACATAGGTACAAATTATTCAAAGAAAGATTACAAGAAGAATTACCAGAGTTTACTTCAGATAAGATATTGGAATTCTATAAGATAGAGTTCAAATTTAGAGAAATTTATAAATGGTCCGGGCATCACTTTTTAATGGCTGGTTTAGAATTCGAAAAAAGAAAAGCAGAAAATAGCTCCTTGCTTTTTAAACTAAAACTTTATACATTTGCACTATATGAAAACATACATCATAAAATATTCCGACGGAAAAGACTGTCATGTTAAGGAAGTAACAGGATTTGATAAACAAAGTGCTATTTCACAGTTGTTTGCTGCTAAAGAAATATACTGGTGTAGAACTCGGGAAGAGCAAGAGGAAATAGAAACAAGTATTTTTAAATAATATAGTGAATGGCATGTCATACTTGGTTTCATAAAAAAGTAGAAAGAACAATGGAGGAGGCTCGTACTCTTTTCATTGAATATCAAGAGGAGCTTATCGCTAGATTTAATGATATGCTCTTTAATCCTATACATCAGGTCCGTATTGCATATAACTGGGATGATACTATTATCAAACATCAAATAGATGTCCTGGAACGACAACTTATAATTGTAAAGAAAGGTTTGTGTAATGAAGCTGTCCTTAATAAACAGGAAGATTGTATTTATGTTCCAGGTAAAGGATTATATGGGGATGATGGAACATTACCACATGATTTATTCAGAACAAAATATTCAGACGATCAATTATTTTCATATGAAGAAACAATACAATATCTGGAAGATAATAAAGATGCTGTTTGTAATTTTCATCATGATGTTAATGGTAAGGATTGGAAACAAATGTTAAAGGAGTTCTGGGAAAATAATACAGATGGTATGATACATTTTGGATAATATGGGTAAAGCAGAAAACATAGTGTTTATTATTGTAACAGGGATTTCTATATTTATGTTATTATCTTTTGGTTGCTTCATTTATATTGAAGAAAATGATAAACATAAAACACAAGAAATGCTTGCTCGAGTTTTCGGTAAACATCATGAATATTCTAAAAAGGATTTGAAAGAGCTCAAAGAGAAAGCAACACAACTTGATTCTTTAATGAATAAAGGAAATAAAAATGCAGTAGATAGTATATTATTAAACGAAATAACAAATTATGCCAGACCTAAATAAAAAAGAAGAGAAGAATATATTCGCTGAAATATTTCTTGATAAAGAAGCTAAGTTAAGTAAGAAAAGCTGGCACTACCAATTGTTAAAGTTCATCCTTGGTGAATCGATGATACCAAAGTATAACTTCTGTCCATACTTCTGGTTGACTATATTTTCCATGTTTGTATTTCCTATATTAGCACCTTTCAGACTTGTTTATTTATGTTTTAAATGGTTATATTTTAGATTAGGTGCAGATTTCGAAAAATATATCATTGAACCATTAAATCAAAGATATGCTGAAAGAGCTGAAAAATGTCCAGATAATATTTATATTGGATATTTAAAATGCCTTGATATTATTTGGAATACTATCTATAAAGATAGATTAAATGTCGATGAACGTGATAGACTAACTGAAGATGAGTATAGCTATTATTATGGAAGATTTGATAAGTTTGAAAATATTTTTTTAAAATGGCGTGAAGCAACACCTGACTGGGAAGAAAAAATAAAACTTTATAAAGAACAACGAGAAAAAGATCTCGAAAAAAGATATACATATTATAAAGATCTTGCTGAGAAAATAAAACAACAAAAAGTATTAGATGAAAAAAGATTATCTGATTTACATCAAAGACAAGCTAAGATAAAAAATATAATGATTAAGTCTGCTAAATATTTAGTGGTACTATTATTAATACCAATTGGTTATATCTTGTATTATTCAGGAGTTTTTGTTTATTGGTTTATTTATTGGATAGGAACAGTATTAATAAGTGTAAATTGGTATAAGCTCTTGTATGATATTTTGGTAATATCATATTCGATAGCTATTATAGTAATTAGTCTATTAATCATAAAAGCTATACAATATTATTTAGATTATACCCCTACAAAATGTGATAACTATAAAGAACCAAAGTATATAACTATTATACAGACAATTTGTAATGGTATAGCATGGCCGTTTATAAAAATATGTAATATATTCAGCATTGTATTTAAATGTTTCATAGAAGGCTTTCGTTTCTTCTTCATATTTTTCAAAAACTGGAAGTCTGATAACTGCCCTGAAATAGTTTGGATTGATGAAGAAAAAGAATAAATTATATGACAGAAAAAATTACGGAGGCTTATAATAAGCTTAATCAGCAATATATTAAAGAAGTAGATTTTCCTAATAATACTTATCAAAAACGTATTATATCAGATCTTAACGAAGAGCTTAAGGGTTTTATAAAATCGAATATTATCACTTCTATTGATATACAGTGTGATGATGCAAATAATCCTTGCAGTATAATCGATGAAAATTGTATAGTGGCCAGAATTAGTTGGAGAAATAAAGAAGTAAATTCTCCTGAATACCAATATCATGATATGATTTTTGGTATTCCAGAAAACAGGAGAATAATTAGTCATTTAGTACATGGAATTTATGCGAAATAACAAATTTGTAAAATTAGGCCACCAGGCACCAAAAGGTTTCCGTGATAAAAATTTCAATTATATTGAAATAAAAGGTGATTATGCATACTGTAAATCACATAATTTTGTATACAATACTGAAGAAGAGGAACGTAAATTATATGATGGGCTACCTTGCTATTATACAGATATTCGTTTTAATGATAGTAAAACTAATTTCTATAAAACAGCAGCTTTACACTGGACTCGCTGGAAGACTATAAGTTTGAAAGCATGTATAAGAAAAGTTTTGAAATGTAAAAATATTCCTCTTGGTACAATTGTAGATTTCAAGAAGAGTTGGTATGTGCCAGGAAAACGTATTGATTTATCATACAAATTTAAAATCAGAAAAGAGAATAAATTAGATATTGATTTTGAAATCAATGATCCAAGATATTATACTAATTTCACAACCTGTGAATTCTCTAAAGAGCTCACTAATGAATTACGTAATAAAGGTTTCATTGTTCGTGTTGATAGTAATAATACCAACTTTATTTCTAGTATGATTTCAACAGCAACATCGCTTAGTGGTAAAGAATATGAAACAACTAGTGAGGAAGGTGAAATTGCTATAGCATATGGTCATGGCTTAAAAATTGGTTTCTCTTCCGGTAATAACACTCTATACGGATATTCAAATGCTAAAGAAAATATTCTATGTAGTAAATTCGGTGAATTTGATAAATGGAGTTACTGTTCAGAAATACCAAAGAACGGTTCGGTTCAAGAAATTATAAAAATGCTTTTAGCAGAAACTACTAAAGAGATCATACATGGATAATAATACAAAAAAGGATGTTCTTAAATCTTTAAGAGATGGTTTTATAATCGGTGTTCTGTTATTGTTTTTCTTATCATCGTAAATATTATCATTTACTTATGAGTAACATCAAGAATACAGTAGAAACAGAAAATGTTCTTATTGCTTCTACCGAAGATGATAAAGAACATTTCAGACTGGAATATGAAAAGATTACTGGTATCTGGAAGTCTATTGAATCAGAAGAAGGTTCTGATTTTACTATTAGTAAAAATGGTGATTACTATTTGATAAATGATTGTGGTGTCAGATCTCTCTATAAATTGAAATATCCCGAATTTTACATATGTGTTTACAAACAATTATATGATATAAAAACTAAAAAAAGTGGTAATCAAATAATAGACGAACACCAAAAGGAATTAAAAGCTAAAGACAACTTAATCGCTCAGGCTTTAATAGGTGGATTTCTAACCGGTATTATAGTTTCTATCATCATAAATTTGATTTACTAAAATGAAAGGACGAATATTTGATTGTGGTTGTGTTGAAGGACATTATTGGTGTAATAAGCATGATATCTACACCAAACAAGATAAAAAGGATATGCCTCCTCATGGAGATCCAAGACCTGGTGAAAGAATATCTAAAGTTGTCGGATATACAGAACATGATGTCCATATATTCTCACAACCTGGACAAGAAGTAAAAAGAGAATTAAGACATTCTGAGAAACCGGAATTTTATAATATTGGGGATGCATGGGATGCTGAAAAATCCTGTACCTGCTTTCAAAATCCACCATGTAGTTATTGTACAAGTCAAAGCGAAGAAGACGATGAACCCACTGAATGATACTTATAAATTGTATATGGAACCAATGGATGACGATGAAGTCATTATTAGTTCTGAAATATTTCACGAAGGTAGAAATATAAAATTACGTAATCAACGTATGGAACTGGATAGGCCTGTGTTTATCAAAGGAAATACTTATGATAAATGGAACTATAGGATAACCTTTAATAATACAGCATATTTATATAAACCGGAACGTTTTGTTATACATGACTTAAACTCTAAAGAATGTATTGCTTTGTTTACAGAAAAGAAGAAAGCTGCAATTATTCGGTTAGATGGTATGTATCCAAGTCAGTTTATCACAACACCTGAGCAAACAGAATACATGTTATCAAATACAAAATATCATACTAAATCATCCGTAATATGGCCCTTACCAGAACTGAGCATATAATCACTGTTCTTGCTGAAGAATGTAACGAAACAGCACAAAGAGCATTGAAAGCATTAAGATTCTCTTTGACTGAAATACAACCAGGTCAATTAGCAACAAACGCTGAAAGAATTAAATATGAGTTTAACCAACTTTATGCGATGATGGAGATGCTACAGACTGAAGGTGCTTTTGAGACTATACTCAAGCAAAGTATTATAGACGATAAGAAAAAAGCTTTCGAAGAATATTTATTACTTTCTAAAAAAGAGGGCACCCTCGCTGAATAATATGGAACAGACATCTAAAGAAATTTTTGAAGATATTACAGAATTAGCTAAGAAATATGTTACTGCTGATATGATAGTTGTAATAAAGAAGGATCCAGATGAAGGTAAACTTTTTCTTGAAAGTGTTGATAAGGAATCTATCTCATTCATATTAGGTTTGAACATTCAAGTAGAAGATATTATTGATGATATACAAGAATCTGATTGGCCAACTCTTTTAAATAATGCTAATATTACTGAAGAAGGTGAATATTATCTTTCTGTTCTTTTTAATATTGATACAGATTATGATGATTATATAAGTTGGAGAAACTTTACTGTGACTCATATTCATGTTATCTTTTGCTTTGATCCTAATAGGGAAGAATTATCGGACCCTTTTGATAATATTTAAAATGTCTAAAGAAGCTGAAAAATATTTTATTGATTTATTAAGTACTACTGTTGTCACAACACTAAATGGTAATATAGAATTTAAATATAAATACAGTGGTAATGTTATAATGCAGTATAATAAAAATAGTGCTAGTATGCTTGTTGATTCTAAATTAATTTGGTCTAATTTTAAAGAATATAATGACCAAGAATATATTTTGGATGTTGTCATTAAAAAAATGTTACTTGAGCATTTACATTTGAAAATTTATAGCATAAATCATATTCATACTATAACGATTGAAACTATAATACCTAACTTAAATACTGATTTAGTAAGACTTTATACTTATGGAAACAATTGAAGCACAAAAAAAATTATGCTATTGTAAAAAAGATTTGAGTGGACAAAACTACATTTCAAAATTTACAGTTGATAAGGAATATGAGTATCTCTATGTAGGGTTTGTGCCAATATTTAAAGGCAACTACTACATATTATTTAATCATATAAATGATAAATCAACTTCGGCTGATTATATTGAAGTGAGCTGCTTTCATGATCACTTCACAACTATTTAACTATGATACGCTACGAAAATAAAGATGTGAAAGATATTGATTGGACAAAATACAAAATAGTTGTACCAACAAATAAAGACAAGAAAGAACTTATGGAAGCGTTTAAGCATTTTCATGATAATAGTTTTGACTCTGAATATGTAACAGTGAATCAACTAGCACATGAATATATTGAAGGTTCCAATATTATCGTTGATGAAAATAGCTATGATGAACTTTCAGAACAAAGTCTTTATCCTGAAATATTTCCTGTCACCGAAGAAGACGCTTCAAAAATAATGAAAAGTTATTCTAATAAACTAAACAACTTAAAATCTACTATTAATGAATACTTGAAAAACACCAAGTATATAATGAGTTCTTTACAAGATAAATTATTGTATGAAACATTTATGAATAAATTCAAAATCGATAGAAAGTATTTTGGTTCTATTGATATTTTTGTTCAACAAAAATTGATTCTTACAATACAACCGAGAGGTATAATGTCATGTAGACTGGATATTATGTATAAAAACGGCTCAGAATCCTTAATGGACACAGCTGGTTTATTTGAAGAACCTATCTGGAAAATAAACGAGCGAAAAGGTGGTCATATAGATTTTAATGAAGAAAATTTCTTCAAAATATTAGATAAAGCCCAAATTTAGGTTTTATCAATTTTATTTTTTATATTTGAAAAACATTTTAAGTTTTAATGCGTTAAAGTATATAAACAACGGATACAAAATATGTTACAAGAATGGTATAAAGATGGTAAGGTGTATACATTTGAAATGCTATACAAAGTTTGTATCAGTGAAGGAGTATTTTCTGAACGCAAGGATGTTTTAATATCTGATGGTTACTTACCGGTATTTAATCATTTTGATTTCTTCAACATAAGAGGCTGTAATGGAACAACCATTCTTGAAAATGATATTGTATGTACTGAACCAATGTTGGCTTTACAAGATTATCTTAAAAAATATAGTACTAAAAGTACAATTCATGAAAACTTCACAAGTCTTCATCCTGGTCAAATACCACGAATCAAAGAGCTTATTGATAGTCATAAAGTAAAAAATATACTTATTGATTCGTTATTTCAAAATATAGATCAGTTTCGTTATATGATTACCAAATGTCTCGCTGACTTTATAGATGTGAATATATTTATAAAATCAGCTACTCTGATGGAAGTTCTGAATGATGAACTAACCAATCATATGGATAAGTATCCTGTAAGGAACCCTTATTATAAGCACGCTGATGGTACTTGTTGGTTTAATGAGTTAGTATTCACTTTAAAGAAAAATAATGTCTATGAGCTGGTTTATGATGCAAACAATGATTTAGAATTTATAAAGCCGGTTAATTTTCAATTAGGATACAATAAAAGGTCCGTTGAATATGCTGAGGTACCTTTCGTATTCATCAAAGAACCATATAAATCTGATGATTCAGATATTATACCTAAAGAAAAAACAAACGTTTGGAAACAATAAGAACTATGAACAACGATGAAATTTATAGAGAAAGACTAATTGATAACATAAAGAGAAGAATTGTTATATTAGTTGATTGCATTAGTCAAATAAGAACATTGAGTGCTGCTATAGCTTTTTATCAAAAGAAACAAGTTATATATCTGATTGAGCTAAATGCTGTTTGGGATATAGATAGGAGACCTATTTTAGAAGATGGTATAAAACTAATCTACATAGATTATAAGAATTTTGTATTTATAGATAGTCAGTACAATCAATATAATATGGATAATAGATACAATTATATTAATGTTAGTGAGTTAACTACAAATAATTTGAAAATAATCAATGAATATATGGAATTGATGGTGGTTAGACCAGCTACTGAAAGTATTGTAGATATAAGAACTATCAAAGATTAGTTTTTCAATTTTTTACTAAAATATCGTATATTGTACTATGAGAACTGAACTGATAAATGCCATAAAAACTGAGATTAGAACATCTTATGATGATAATAGTGTATATACATTATCACCAGAAACAATAAATATCTGCTACAAGAAGTTTAACTTCAATGATTCAGAAATATTTCTTCTTAAGAATATCTCTCAGAAGATAATAGACATTGTTAATGAGAAGAAAATTAATCTCGACTTTGAACTTCAAAAAATGAATATTGATGCTTTTTTTATAAAGCATGATTTAAATAGATTTTTACAAAACGATAAAATCCTGGCATAACCAGGATTTTTATTATTCACACATATCTGAATTATAACTTCTCCAATTAACAAAACCATTCTTTGTGAAGAATCCCCATTCTCTATATTTCTTAAATGTTATAACGAATGTCCATGCTGGATTACCATCTGGTATTTCAAGACCATGAATCCAGTGTGCAGGTCTTCTTAAGAAGCTGAAAGGACCATACCATTTTTTAACCATATCGGTACCATTATAATTGCTGGTTACATCAAATTTGTGTTGATTGATACATGGTGTATATTCATAATATCCACCCTTTAAAATGAAAGACCAAAATTTCCAAGGATGATCATGTAAGCATTTAAGATTATCACTAAGAATTATCTTGTGAATCTTTAGTGAGAATGGTAGCCATTTACATGTAGGGAAAGAATATCTAATCAGATATTCTTTCCCGTCTTCTCTTTCTATAATCTTTTTCTTAAAAATAAAAAAAGACTTTTCTTCTTTTAAAGCCATTATCTTCTGCGTTTAAAGGTTAAATCATTAATAACACTGTCCCACTCTTCCTGAGTAATAGGTTTTGTTTTTCCTGTGTTTGTATAAGTGTTGTAAAAATAAACTGGATCATTCTTACATCTTTCAAATTCTTCCATTTGATATTGTATAGTCGTTGATTCATTTTCTAGAACGGGAAGAATTTCTTTTTTCCTTTCAATTATACTATTATAATCAGAAACTATATCTTCATATTTGTATCCTTCAATATTTTCGCTGTCTTTAATTGCTAATATTAGACTTGAATATATTTTAATTGATATCTTAGGAGTCTTTCCAGATTCTATAATTTTTTCTACATCCTGTTTATTACAAGAGATATATTCACAATTATAAAGTTCTTCTACGATTCCGCAAACAACATCTGGATACTTTAAACAAAATTCATTATATGTCATAGTATTATTTGTTAAATCTTCTGAATGCTGCTGTAGTTATAAAATTGAATTTTACTTTACCAATAAATTCATCTAATGTTTTCTTATTGGTGTAAGACATAGCTGAAGCTAAATAATCCCGGAAGTTTTCTGTCCAGGATGATAATGTGTACTCTACTTTTCTAAATGTTACAATACCCTCACTTGTTTTAATTTCTGCTTTACCCCAGGCCTTTTGTACTTCTTTGGTAGACATACCCCTGAACTTCTTTTTAATTGGAAATCCTTTAGTGAAAAGATATTTACCAATTTTATCAGATATAGGAATACCATACAAATAATTATGTCCAGCGGATTCTATACTTTTATTGAATAAGCTACCAACCATTACTATATCACTTCCTAAAGCTAGGGCCTTAATTATATCAGAATATGTTTTGAAACCACCATCTGCTACAATCTTAGCAGGATTCTTTCTATGCTGTTTAAGATTAGCACATTGTTGTATAAGAGAGGCCATAGGATAACCAACACCTAGCTGAACTGTACTAAGACACCCTCCGCCTGCCCCAATACCAACACGAATATAGTCAGCACCAGCATCAGATAATGTAAAATAAGCTTCCGGATTGGCTATATTACCAGCCATAATGGTCATATATTTGTTAATATACCCATCAAATTTCTTTCTAGCCCTTTTGATAGCATTACATAAATAAATCGTATGACCATTAGCTATATCAATCAAAACATAACTGGGAACTTCAGTTGGATCTTTTTTGATCAATTCCTCAAACTCTTGTAAACCTACCGAATACCAAACCCTTGGATCGTTCAAATACTCCTGTGGTGGATATAAGCCCCTTGGAAGACACACATTGATTTTATTATCCAGGAACACCGAAATATTGTCAAGAGAGACTACAGTGTCCATTGGTGCTGCTATAAGAGGTAATTCTTGAAGGAAATTATAACGAAAAACATCAATATCTTTTCTACTTTTAATATCTGTTTGTACAGCTGGTTCAATAAGTATGTCATCCCAATCAAATTTTTCTTGCATAATTAAAATGTTTAAGTCTCAATTTATATCAACAAAGATAAGATAGTTTTAGTAATAAATATATAAACCCATGAGAAAATATGTAAAGACATTTGAACAGTTTATAGAACCACATACTATCACAAGATCTGATATATCAGTTGCAGACTTACAAACTAGTTCTGGGATAGTTGGGATAGCTTCAGATTTAAATTCGCCTGAGACAGCAAGTCAATCACCTAATAATGCAACAATCGATTTGTATGATAAAAATGGAAATGGTTTGTTCTTTTTAAGTCGTGTCGGAAACGGGTTATACGATTCTTTGATGTCAACTGATTTATATGATGAACAGTATGGAGACCTTATGCTAATATTTACACCAGATGCCTTAGAAGTAAAAGATATTTCAGATGACCATACTATATGTACTATTGAAGGTAAAGATAAAGAAGAGTTTACTAAATGGTTTGGTGATCTTATAGGAAGGCATAAATAGTTTCAATTTTTAATATATAAATCATGAATCAAGTACTTAATTATACAGAGTTTGTAAAGCTTTTAGAAGCTAAAAGACCACGAATAAATCAAGTCATTGTTAAAATGGAACCGGAAAAAACTAAAGGTATTGATAACAAACTAATTTATTCATTTAATGATTGGACAATTGAGTATTCAAATAATGTTGAAGGACACTCAATAACAAAGTATATTTCTGATAGAGCCGAACTACCAAATGTTGAAACATATAATGATATTTTAACCAAAACATTAATATCTTTTGATGTTAGGCTTCCTATGAAATATGATATACCACGTCCTACAAAAGATGATACTCGACAATATGTTTTAGTTTTTAGAGGTATTTATAATTTTCAAATTACTTTAGCAAAGCTTAACATAGAAGAAAAATTTATTAGGATAAGTACAATTTTGGATAAAGATCAACTTGTAAGAGATAAAGACATTCTTTTATACAGATATGATGAATCAATTGAAACAATTGATAAACAAGAAATTATAGGGTCTACAATCATTGAAGAGGCAATAATTATTGACATATTTGTAACAAAATAGATTAAAATACGTATATTTGATATATGAGAAAGGATATCATCGAAAATGTTGTTCAAAGAGAAATAAAATCGTCCCATGCTAATACGTATGGTACTTATATTTTATTTCCAGAATTTTTTGATGACTCCTATGATTTTTTCTATCTCACAGAACATGAAAAACGTATCATTATCAGAATTTCTAATGAAATAATTGATTTTATTAATGAAAATAAAATCAATCTTAATTTCGAACTACATAAAATGACTGTTGATAAATTTTTCGTGAAATTTAAATTAAGTAGATTTTTTGATAATTTTGATATAAGATTCGAAGTCATTGAGTTAATTATTAGAAAAGAAATAAAAAGAATAGGTCTTTCTGACAATATATCTACATTATCATCAGAATTTTTTGATGCGTATTATAGTGAGTTAGATCTTAGTAAAAACGAAAAAACCATTATAAATGATCGCATAAATGAAATTATGAATTACATCAGAGAGAATAATATTGATATACATTCAGAGTTTTCACAACTAAATACTAAACAATTTTTTGAAAAATATAAAATTCAAAGATTTTTTGATCATGCAATACTAAAATCACCAGTCTTAGTATAGAAGCAATTTTTTAAAATCTTCTTCTGAAACAGTTGCTGTAGTAATAATTTCCCATTTTAAATGTTTAAGAAAGACCTCTAAAATGATCTTATTTATAGTAGTATATTCTAATTCATGTAGAATTTTCATATTTTTACACAAATATAAAGCTCCGAATTCATAATACATTATAAGTGTATTGTCGCTATTTTTAAGCATTATAGAGCCAGGTGATTTTTTATCTAAGCTTATTGTTATATTTTGTAGTAAACTAAGAATTAAAGCTTCTGTTTGTTCGTATCTTGTCATAAGGAAGTATCTATATGAATTTGGTTCCATATATGAACATTATCAATTTCTATTTTCATATGTTCTTTAAAAATATTTATAATCATATCGCTTATTTCAGAATCTTTCATTGAGTAATCCTCATTTAAGAATTTCCATATAAAAATCTTGTCAACTCTAAGCATTTTATATTGGCTGTTATAATAAATTAGATTCCAACCGTCTCTTCTAAAATGAAATTCATACTTTTTACTTAGTGGTCTAATCACCATTTCACTTAAAATATCAAGAAAGAATTTCTCAGCAGGCATCATAGTGTTGTTGCTTTTTTAGAATATTCTTCTGTCAGTTTATTTTGAGTAAAATTTATCTTATCTGATGTTTTTATATCAATAGTCTCGTATTCTGTGATTTCATCCAGGATTTGATGTATGTTCAGTTCTGATATACGCTTAAGCTCTTTGAGCTTCCATGTACTGAGACTATTATACTTATGAAGTTTTATGATATATTCTTTAGTAATAGGAACAATACTGTAATAACTATCATCTGTTATAGGATCAAGTATTAAGTCTTTATCATCTATTTTAACTTCCCATATATCAAAAGGATCACCAGTATAGAGACCATGTCCATAATTAACCGCTTCTTTAAAGTTTGGCCATAAATAATTTCCTTTAGGAAATTTAATAGGATCTTCTGGACTGTGCCAGGGACTTATACCAAAATCAGTATTGATACCATTTATCAAAATGGAATATCGATTATTAATCTCAGAAACATGAAATAGTATCATACTTAAATAAAATAATAGTCTCCATTTACTTTAATGATAGGCATTTTCATATGTGATATTATTGTTTGTTTTAAAATATTTAACATTTCAATTTTATCAATCATATGTTTACCCTTATAATTGTTCATTACTCTTTCTTTATCAACAAATAATACTTTTATATACCTGTCATAAGACATTAAAATATAATTTTTTGATTTGTCCCGGAAATTTACATCACCATTTTCTTCAATCCTGATTTTACAATCACTTAATTGTTTTAAAGTACTTTTAATTATTCGTTCCTTATAATTTTTGTAATCATTTTGGAGCTTAAGTGTTTTTTCAAAATGTGCCTGGGAAGAAGTTTTCATATTTTTTTCATGGTTTCTTTCACAGCTTCTATCATAGAGACTTCCCTTAATACAGCACCTACTTTACCACTAAAGGCATCTATATAAAAATCTGAAAGATATATGGCTTCATTCTCAAATATGAAAGTTCCTATTGTATAGATTTTATCTGTATCAATATTACGAATACTTTTTATTCTGTTACCATATCCCAAGTTAGCATAGATCATTTCATGATAATTTCTCAAGGTTCCACTAAAGAAACCACAAAACATTACATTTGTATTGAACCATTCAGTAATCTCATAACGATTTCCTTTGTGATCTGTTATGAAGAGTACATCATCATTAAACAATATACGAATTATGCCATCAGCGATATCATCAATATCACCTATTTGACGTTCCCCTGCATAACTTTCATTGTATTCATAGAAGTAATCAACAATCTTCTCTTTCGTCGTTTTCATATTACAAATTTACGTAAAGTTTTAGGAAATATTACTAGTTCTTTCAACATATATTTCTTTCAGAATTTTATTAATATCATCTATATTCCAATGTTCTGGATTAAGAATACAAAAACTACCACCGTTTACAATATCTTGGTAAATAGACATTGGTGGTTCCATATATCCCACATCAAGAACTCTATATGATTCATAATAAACATCTTCATCAAAATTAAATGGCATTAGGATTGTTATATCAGCTTTAAGCCATAATGGTTTAATCAATGGGTCTTGATCAAGTTTTTCTATAATAATTGCTTTAAGAGCCTCTAATGATTCAATTTTAGTATATTCTACTGGGTATGGTCTTATTTTTCTTCCACCAGCAGCTTCTTCAGGTGTCATAGGTTTTATACTGACTAATTGATCACCTATATTCTTTGGTGCTATATTTTTAATTACCGGAAATTGTATAGAGTTAAAATTCATAAAATAAAATTCTTTTACTCTTTATATGTGTTGAATTTCAAAAGTTTTTGTTTATTTTTGCTTTCTGTATGGAGTACTCAAAAGAATCTGAATATTATTTTACTGAGTTATTAAGCGAGCTTAAGATTACACAAACAATTAATGATAAGCGTAATTTTGGTAACATAGTATTTATTAACAGATACAATAATAAAAAAGTGATGTATTACAATAAATCACGCAATGAAATAGTATTTGTTGATTATATGGGTGGTTGGTTTGATATGAAAGAGAAATTTACATTTCGAAATGTTGATATTAGCAATTTTGTTAAGGTGATGCTTTTGAAGCATCTAAATTTTGTAGTAAAATATGTATCATATACTAGTTTAAGATAATGTACGAATATAAAAAAAGCTGAAAACTTTCTACTTAATAAGTTTAATAATATGGTTATTGTTACACCTAAATATTATCCACACATTATAGTTTTTAAAAACACTAAAACAAATAAAAATTCTTTTATTTTCTATAAGAAATCCAAAAAAATATCTATGGATCATAAAAACATATATCGTCAATTAATGCAAAAAAAGTACAACCTCTTAAAAGCCGAGAATGTTATACCTTTTGTAGAAAATATGCTACTTACTCATTTAGGAATTAAAGCAAAGGTTTATTGCAATATTATAGCAGATAGATATGAGTCCTGAAGATTTTTTATTAAGTAAATTAAGTCAACTAAAAATGAGAATATCTAATATAGGTTATGTATATTTTATAAATCAATTTGATGAAATTTGTTTATCATACAATAAAAAATCTAAATATTTAGGTATACATCTAAATTTACTTAGTACTATTAGTAGAAAATATAATCTTGTTTTTCAGGATATTGAAATATTATCGCAATTAGTTTTTCTAAAACATTTAAATACTTCAATAAGAGGTATAATAAATATGCGTGAACCAAAAATTAATAAAATGGAAGAACATTTTTTATCTCTTATTAGTAAAACAATACTAAGAATTGATACCTATGGTATTGTATCATTTATCAAAGAAGATGGTAAATATTGTATTATGAAGTATTATAAGAACAGAAAAATGCTTAGTATTACAAATGATGTGTTTATGGTATATATAACACAATTCAGAATGAGTGACAGTGATGCTGTAAGTATGATCAAGAATATTATGCTGGATCATTTAGATATGGAAATACTTAGCACTAAAAAAACATATTCAATTTTTACTTTTGAAACAGAGGATTTATTAGTCAAAGCATATAAACGTACACTTGACTTACTATCTATGAGAGAATAGTTTCAAATGAAACAGCATCGTATTCATCAGTACTTATAAGAATTTGAGATTCCATTAAAATTCTACGCTTAATAATGTTATCATCGTATTGAATCCAAACAAATTGGCCTATGGCTTTTGAATATTTTTTAACAATACTTGTAGGATCTATTTCTTTTAATCCTATCTGTTCTTCAGCATTATTATAGATTATCTCGTATACTCTCATTAGTCAGTTATTATCTTAGAAATTTATATTTACTTCTGTAATACCATTAATCTTAGATGCTATAGAAGCTTTGATAAGACGCATTGGTGTATGATCATCTGCACTAAATTTAGAAGGAATTATAAAACCAATCTCTGGTTCTTTAAAACCACTTTTTGTATAGCTTGTTTGGATAGAATCAATACTTTCTTCGTCATACTTAGAATACATTTCATTATAAATAGAATCCATAAAATCAATATACTCATCTCTAACTCTAAAGAAGGCCTGATTTTCGTGAGGAATTAAACTACCATCAAGATGCCTTAAGAAAACACAATCGCTTCCGTAAATACCATCTTCCAAACGAACCTGTAATAATTTACCTATTCTTGTATTTACATTACTTGGTTCAGCCTGCATACCTGTGATTACATATTTTCCGTAATCAGACTCAACAAAATTATTAATCTTAGGTCCAGGATTTCTAAAGACATCTGATATATCAGTTATGTTCATTTTACCTTTTTCTTCGTTATTCATGAATCAATTTTCTTAAATCGTTTATGTATACATTTAACATTTTTACTTTGTAACGCATTTGAATCACTGTTTCTCTGTCAGTTTTATCATCCTCATCAAACTCACCAAGTCTTAGGTAATTTTGAGTAGTTACAAGATCCCGGTTATACTCTCGCATTCTTTCTAAAATTTTAGATTTCGGTACATAACCAAAATATTCAATGATTGAAACTAGCATAACTTATTTACCCCAGTTTACAGGATCCTTTCTCCAAGCCTTCAACAGTTTTGTATCTGGCTCGTTTATTAATCCTATGATTTTAGCTATATCAATTAAAACATTATAGTCTGTAATACTTACTAATTCCACATCAGCATCTTTGAATGCTTTACGGGCTATATCAAAGTCATAGGTAAAATTTGAAACCATTCCGATAACATTACCACCTACTTCTCTAATTGCTTCTACTGCTTTTAAAGAACTTGTGCCTGTAGATACAAGATCTTCAATTACAACAACCTTCCAACCTGGTTCCATATGACCTTCAATAAGATTACCCATACCATGTTCTTTAGGAGAGTTTCTTACATAAAGGAAAGGTAAACCCATTTCTTCAGCAACAAGTGCTCCTTGAGGTATTCCAGCAGTGGAAACACCAACAATAGCATCAACGTCTCTGAAGTTAGAAAGTATAGCATCTACTATAGCGTTCTTAATCATACTTCTCACTTCTGGGTATGATAAAGTAATTCTATTATCACAGTAGATAGGTGACTTCCATCCAGAGGACCAGACAAATGGTTCATTTGGTCTTAATGTAACAGCACCTACTTCTAATAGGTGTACAGCAATTTTAGTTTCTGACATTAATTCAAAATCTCTACCACGAAATTTAGCTGGTATTTTACCAAACAAACTTCCCTTATGATAATCTTTAATTAAATTTTCACCTTCGTTAATTGCTTGGGATATTTTTTCGTTCGTATTCATTATAGTGATTTTTCCATTTTAATTTTATCAATTCGTTTTCTTACTTCTCTACTATTAATAGTATGTTCAAGACTTTCATATGAAAAACAAAGATTATAATATTTTCGAATTACTTCTTTAACTAAAGAGGCTATTGTGGTAAGTGTTTCAGTAGTATGACGATCTCTTTGAATATAATCCAATAATTTTTCTATCACAAGTAGATTGTCTTCTGCTATAAGCATACATAATGTATTTGTTACATAATCAGTTGCCATAGCTTGATTAAACTGTTCGTATTCACTTAAAGTATCAAAGAAATCATTAATATTAAATTCAGACATAATTAAAATAAGTTGTGTGTAATAGATATATTATAGAATCTATAAAAAGTTTTTCTAAAAAATAATTAAAAAATAAAACCGGCTCAAGTCCGGTTTTATTTTATGATTCTTTGTATCCTTTACCGTCAGTGTATGCAGTAAATTGAATAGCTAAATCAAGTTTCTTTTTATGAAGCTCAATCATCTCCTCTATATTGGAAGCTAAATCATTTAATGTTTTAACCAATTCAGGTTTTAAGAAAAATATAGTTACTGCTGTTTCTCTACCTAAAAAACCTCTTTGTTCTATGTATGGTTCAGAAACGGGTACAATTTTGTAACCTACTTTTTTATATGGTAATTTACCAACAGCTTTATATTTATCAACTAATGACATAAATGTACCATTACTAGTATCTGGATAAGCTGTAGTGTAAACAGCATCTTTATTAAAATCCATTTCTTCAAATTTTTTAACGTAGGTCATCATGTTATTCTTATTTTATGTATTTATACAAATATTTCTGTAAAAATACAATATAATCGTCAATATTACAAATTATCCTTTTCTTCACTCGCTGTTATACGGTTCCAAATAGATTTAGCGTTATCGATAAATCTTTTTTTGTATTTAATAGATTCTTCAATTTCTTCTTGTGTAGCAGGTCTATAACTATCAGCAAATTCTGTGAGAGCACCAAAGCCACAAGTTAAAAAATTACCATCTTCATAAGTTGATGTAATAAATACAGCATAGTTCATAGGTTTGAAAAATACATAATCTCCAGGAACTAATTCAGATAGTTGTTTCATATAGTTATATATTTGTTTTGTTAATACTTATACTGTATTTTTGTCTTATGTTTAATATCTTATTATGAAAGAAAATATTCAAGTTAAAAATTTTATTTGTAAATGTGGAAAAGCAAGGCTTCTCTCTGTTATAGACCCTACAGGTAAATCATTTAGTAAAGAACAAAAGAAAACACATAGAGAATTACTGTATGCTGGCTGTGATGTTGCAACAATATCATTAGAAGAAGCAAGATTAACGGAAATGTGTTTTGAATGTAAATTGTAAAATTTTAGTTTTATTGAATATCTCTTTGCTTTTTCTTATATATTTTAAGATTTGTGTTTGTATATGTAACTTTTATATTCTAATTTCGTATAAAGTTTTAGTATCAAATACAAATGATTATGAAATTTCAGGAAAGACTTAATAAGGCAACAAAAGAGATCTGTACAGACAATATGTTGAATGCAATCAGAAAAACCCTTTTGAACTATTTTGACGACGTTCAAATAAGAGATGAGTCTGATAATATTTGTACTATTTTCTTTTCTAAAAACGGCGTTAAAAACAATCGAATTTGGTTCAAAGAAGAACAAGCAATGGATATCCGTAATTGGTATGGTAGAATCATTCACCAGAAGGGTGTTCTTGTTAAAAAGACTATTCCTTTTGGAAGAAATACTTATGCTACCAACTATCAACAATTTCTATTGGTTTTAAACAAACTTGAGTCCGGAGAATCTCTTTATTTGGATGAAACTATGACCACACTTATAAATCTGTAAACATAACTTAAATATAAAATTTACTATGAAAAACACACAAGATATTGAAGAAAAACTAATTGAACATTTCAATAGTTATAAACTGAGAATTGGTTATGTTAACGAAGATATTACCAAACCAGAAGATGAAGATAGTTTATTTATACAATTGGACCAAAATCTATCATTTTTACCAAAAATTTCTATTGAGGAAAGTCTTGATTGTATTTGGAAGACTAAAGGGAATAAAAATGTTGAATTAATACAAGAAGACCCGGAGTGTGAAATTTTGATTGAATTTAAAAAAGCTATAATAACCTCTACTATCTTTAACAGAATTAAGAAGCTGTATCCAGATAATATAAATGTAAATAATACATTTATTTATAACTTTAGTGGTGTTGATAATTACATGACAGTTGAAATTATTTGTAGAACAGAAGACGAATATGCTAAAGTTCTAGCTAAAATTGTTAATATTATATATGAGGAAACGACCAAATAATATTATGGAAACTCTAACGATAGTAACAGCAAAGGATCTCTTTCCTAAAAGACATAGTAAAATTCTTAAGCAAGAAGAAGAGCTTTTAGTAATGAAAGAAATTTCTAAAATTTCTTGTGAGATATACAAATATCTTACCGAGAATAGTATTGTTATCAAAAATATAAATGATGAATTTCCTGATGCTGAAACTTTTGATTTGTATGATGCCTGGATTAATGAAGATGATATGGGTACATTGTCTTATGTTGATTGTGAAGAACTTCTTGACTTCTTAAATAATTTACAGAAATCCACTGATAACGTTATTATCGGTTATAGATTTCATCAGAAAGTTACGGTTAAAATGAAACCAAGAAACCTGGCCGAAGAAATAGGTATGACTATGTATTCTAATAATATTGAGAAACCATTTAATATGATTGCTAGTATTGTTGTAGCTTCACCTAGACTTAAACGAATGTGGTATCATGTAATTTGGAATTTATCCAAACAACAATTAAAGAAACAAGGCTGGAAAAAACAAACTAAATTAGTATAAACTAAAAATACCAGACCTATGAATAATATACTCAACAAAATGAATCAGAATAATATCAAAACTCTAACTTTGATACAGGACTTTTTTACTTACAATAAAGAAGAAGTAACAGAGGCAGTTTTGTTAAAAATCATAAAGAAACTGAAAAGGTTTGATGATGGTATTACTTACAAAGTTAATAATGTAAATGATACAGTAGAAATCAAATTTCAAATAAGCATTTCTGTTTATAATGGAAAACGTTACGAACCACGTTATGAAGAACTAGTCTTGGTTTCTAAAAAGTTATCAAAAAATATTTATAAGAATATGTGTTTTATGGCCAACAATTTTTACGTTATACTTCAAACATATAATGTTTGTATTGACTCAGTCGAAATAGACATAAATTAATAGAAAAAAAAACTTATATATCATATCTTACTAGGGACTTCTGAGGTCTCTAAACAGATATGAAACATAAGTTTTAATGTTTAAATTACAAATATGAATCAAGAGCTCAGTGACGTTTATGTAAATCCTCAAGGCAAACTCTACAGAGATAATAAATACCAGAATGTATGTTATCCTTTAGATGGTATAAGAGAATTTATATTAACAGATAGTGCTTTAAAATATCACCAAGAAAACAATTTAGGATTGCTAGTATTAGATTCAAACGGAGACTTAACGGATAGAAAATTAGATTTTTTTACAGAATAAACAATCAAGATTATGATAACAGAAAATTCATATCCAATATTCGTAACTAAGCATGAAACATATGATGTGCATATTGATCCAAAATATAAGCCACAGAAAATGCTTGTAAGGACTCAAATAGTTAAAGATAAATCCGGTAAAAAGAAAGTAATCAAACATACTAGAACTATTTAATTTATGGAACAAATCGCTGATATATTTGAACTGGTACTCAAGGAGTATTTATATTCTCCTATTACAACTATATCAAAAACTAGCTCGCAAGGTTACGTTGTAACAGAAGAGTATGTAATTTTTGGTTGCAACATGCCTGACGGTCCATCTTTGATTTATTTATTTCATGAGATGGGCCACTTTGTCTCTACGCCTAAGTATGAGAAATTATTAGTTTTCTCTTATGGATTAACTTATAATCAAATTGAGGTAATGGGCCAGCTATATGACCAACCAAATAAATGGTCTGGGATCAAAAATGAAATAAAAGCAATAATCTATCAAGTACTGTTATCAGATAAATTTGGTATAGAATCAGAAGTGTATAGCTGGCTCAAGAGTTTATCTTATCTTCCAGACTTCTGTAATGTTCATCCCCATAATACCTATAGAAATGAAGATTTTAAATGTCTTGATTTTGATACAAACGAGAAGTTGAGTATGGCACAAGTAGATAAAAGGCGATTAATTACTATGAGTAATTTTTATGAGGAAGAAAGAATAAAACCTCAGTATACGCTTGAATATTTTGATAGAGAATGGAAATCCAGAGTAAAGTATCTTGATGATAATTTATGTATAGAAGAAATATACAAACAGATACTTTAATGCAACAAGAAAAATCAAGGTTTAGGCAACGTGTTGAAGAGAAAATTCTTGAGAGTCTTAGTAATATAACAATCACAAATGATATTTATAAACCAGGGAATTTAATCTTTAAAAATACTGAAGGTTTTACAGTGATGTATTATTCTTGGTATGGAAAAATACTATATGTTTGTAAACATTGTTATGAAATTCAAATTACAATCCCACAACGTCCTAAATTTAAAAATGTAGGATATAATTTTGATTTTTACTATCATGAAATATTAAAAACGCATCTTAAATGGTGTATAGTAAAAATTTACTCATCTGAAATATTAATTACTTTAAAAGGTTATCCACATTTGAAATGGAGAAAATAATACAAAATGATATTACTAAAAAAACAGTATTAGGTGTAACCGGAGAAGATTTTTTCTTAACAATACTAAAAGGCCTAACTATAGGTAAGGATAAAAAATATCCTGGAAATGTAGTTTTCAAAAGAAAAGGTTTCGTGGTAATGTGCTATCATAAAAAACATAATTTTTTATATGTAAGTGATTCTTGTGTATGGTCAGTATACATTGATCATTTTTATTTTAGGGAGAAAGATGTTTGTTTCTTTTTAAAAGAAATGTTTCTCAAACATCTTAACTGGAAAGTACATACAGCCAAACATATTCCACACTATAATGACCTAATTTCTAGTTTTAAATGGAAGAAAAGAATACCGACAAAAAAACCAATAAAGAAAACTTTAACCAAAGAAGCCTTCATTAAATCTCATTTAGAAAATTTAGACGTGATCAATGACACTGTATATCCGAATAGTATAATTTATCAAAATAATGAGGGTATTGTCTATTTTTATTATTATGATAAAACAAATACATTGTATGTTTCAGCAGAAGGTATTTTTTATATTTTGGGTAAGTATCATTTCAAAATGTCTTACGAAGAAAGAACAAAATTTCTGAAAAGTTTCTTCAGTAAAAGACTAAAAAGAAAAATATCCAATGTATATCTTGAATTCTTACTCGGTTTCAAACATATTAACTGGTATAATAAAGGATATAATTATGTAAAAAACTGTCTCTTTCCATGGTAGAAACAATGATAGCTGAAGAATATTTTGCTTCCTTATTGAGCGAACTTACTATATTTAAAAATAATAAAGTTCCTGGAAATATTACTTTCTACAGTAAGAAACAGAAAAGAATTATAATGACTTATTATAAATCTACTAATAATATTTCTATATTTAGCGGGATATGGTTTGCTTTATATAGGGAGGCCAGAGTAGACAAGAAAGAAGTAAAGAGTTTTATGGAAAAACAACTCTTAAAACATCTCAATTGGAATGTAAGTATCGGTGAAGATTATCATTTTTAAAATATGACAAAAGAAAAATTTTTTGTTTCGCTGTTGAGTAATTTAAATATTACAAAAGATACTATTATGCCAGGTAATGTTATATTTAAAGATTATAAAGGGTTCGTATGGTTCTATTTTATTAATAAGAAAAGAACTTTACTTGTTAATGAAGATTGTCTATGGCAAATGCTTGAACATAAATATGATCTTAAATATAGTGATGTGAAAAATTTCATATTTAATCAACTGAATAAGCATATAGGATTAAAGCCAGAAAGTATATTATACTTTTCTGTTTTTAATAATGATAGATTAATTCATTTGAAATGGAAACGAACTTGGTTATTTATACATACTTTTTATAAGGTTCAAGGCTTAATATGGCGGTTAAGAAACAATCTGATTAAATTATTAACAAAATAACGTAGAAACTTGTTTTTGTAACTTTTATATTCTAATTTCGTATTAAGTTTTACCAATTAAACAAATACGAAAATGGAAGAAAAATATATTATTACTTTTGAGAACGGTTCCCATTCATTGGCATTGAAGATTACAGCTGATGATATTAACGGATTAAACGATGGTTTATTAACCATTATTCGATGTAGTGATGCTAAGGAGTTAAATCTTGATGGTGATTGGGTAGATTTAGAGAAATGGAATAATTAAGATCTGTTCAATAAATTTAAAAACTAAACCAATTATAAAATGAAAAAATTATTCAGTCAAATTCAAAATTGTAGCATCTCCTTTTCTCTGGGAATTACATTATGTTTTATTGGTTATATCTTGGCTTGGGGTATTTTTCTATATGTTCCTGATACGATAAGAGCGAATAAAGTTTTGAATGGTGAAGTCATACAATATAATTCAGAAACCAGTGAAACATTATGTAGTAGTACATATATGATTAAAACAGATGACGGGCTGATTAAATTAAAAATAAATGTGTGGAAACAAGTTCCGTTTGAATCAGAAGGATATACCAGTATACGAACTTATGATATTACAGGTGCTAATTATTTCAATCAAAACTTGATACTGTGGTTTGTGAAAGATGATCTCTTAAGAAAATATGAATAAAGTGGTGCAACCAATACAAACATTTGATGATTTATGTAAAAATCAAATTTATGAGGTTTATCAGAGGTTCTTTACCGAGTGTCGTAAAGGAGCCTTTCACTATAAAATTGAAAATTAATGGAATTAAAAGTACTCATAAAGGAAGTAAACTATCAGGAAGAGTATTCCTATGATAAGAAAATAGAACTATTCAATAAGTATGGTATATCTACAGCATTGAATTTCTTCAACCCGATATATGAACTAGCCAAGTTTATTCTTGGTGATAACAACAATCCCAGAATAGGATATTGTCCATATTCACACAGTGGTAATATAGCGAGCTCTTTTAATGAAAATTTTAAGAAGGGTAAATCTGATAAAATAAAGTTACATGATAATGGCTCAATTACAATTTCAAAATACGAAGAAACCAAAATCAATGACGATTATATCTGGGAATATAAACCGGTAATAAGATTCTTATCTGCTGGTAAAACCGTTAAAATATTTTCATATGACAATTTTGGTGTCTCTGTTAAAAGAGGATTATATGAATCAATAGATCAATGGCTGATAGACTTCGGTTACGAAAATTGGTAAAATTAAGTTAAAAATAAACAAAAAGACATCATGGAAGAAAGAAAAAAATTTAAAGAAAACAATATTGTAACATTTAGTAAAATCCTTGGTGTTTGTATAATATTTCTTGGGTTGTTTACTTCTATAGCAATATTAATATTATCAATTTTTATAGATATTAAAATAGAATATTCGTTATTATTTTTGTTTGGTTCAATATTATTAGTAATTCCAATACAAATAATTGATATGTGTTTTGGTTTAAGGGATAAATATTCTCTAGACTTCTTAGATAAAATTCGACAGGATTTATATAGAGCTGTTACGTTAGAAGAATTAAATGAAGTATATAAAAATATACATGAGTATGCTGTTGAAGATGGAAAAATTATATTATCATTTCCATTACAAATAAATGAAGTATTAAAAGAGTGTAATAGTAAAATCGATATTTTAAAAAAACAATAAAACTATGGGTAATTTATCATATCTTATTCCAACGAGAAACTTACCGGAGCTGTTATACATATGTGGCCTAACGAACGTTCTAAAATGGATGAAATAAATATTAAGGCTGCTGAATATTGTCGGGAAAAGTATATAGAATTTAGGCGAAAAAGTAAGGAACTATCATATTAAGATATGAATAACAATATTAAATTACTCAAAAAACTATATAACGAAGCTAAGCTGGTAAAGGTTGGTATGAAATGTATATGTCCCAGTTGCAATTCTTCATTTGAGAAAAAGCATTACCAACAAGTCTTTTGTAAGAGTTTATCAGGAACAACATGTAAGGACAACTACTGGAACAATGTTACTCCAGGAAAAAGAAATAATACAACTAGAATATCTCCATCTAACAAAAAATATTTTGAAGGTGTAATACAAAGGGATGAAGAATATGTTGAGGATGATCCAAGTTGGGATGCACATAAACATACATTTTAAAACAATTATCATGAGTAAAGATGATTTAAAATATGATGAGAATAGCTATGGTGGTATTCAAGCAAACATCAAAAAGCCAAAGAAAGTAAAATATCAATGCAATGCCTGTGGACATATAAGTAATTCACATACTATGTGTCCTAAATGTAATGGTGGCATGTTCAAATATATTAATAGAATAGGTAAGTAATATCAAAAATATGAGTTATACATTTTCAGATCTCAACCAAGCATTCAATTTCGCAAAAAATAATCCTGACAAAATCATTGACGACTGGTTAGAGCATAAGAGCAAATATCTTACACAATCAGAAATGGATTTTTTCAAAGATGTAAAATATACAAAATTTAAAATTGCTGAATATGAAATATTTTTATTCCAATCAAATTTGTATGGGCTTTTACCAAATTTCATAAATAAATTCGTTGGCAACAAGGATTTTGTTGAATTCGATCCAGGCGATAATTACGGTTATTCTTATACTATATTAACGTTTGATGTAAATCTGTTCAACATAGATAATTGGCTGGATGATAATAATTTTCCTGGCTTAAAAATTCTTAAAAATGAAGATTCAAATATTGAATTAAATTATGAAGGATTTTCAAACGATATTGATGAATTGGTGTTGGAAAGATTTGATTGGTATAAAAGAGATAAGAAGAAAAATAACTTCTACTTCCATAATAGCTTATGTACACTCTACATAGGTGATACAGATCAGCTAGAATTTATAGATGCTATCAATTTATTTGGACTAGACATGATTGAAAATGGCCAGACCTAAAATTGAATGCTTAAAAATTGAGTTATTAGTTTTATCTTATTTAAAAGATAATGGCTTTAAGACAGTTGATGATATAATTATAGAAATTAAATATTCAAAAGGTAAACAGAATGTACATAGAGTTTTAGTAGACTTATATCATCAACAAAAGGTATATTACAAAAAAGAAGGATCACTAAAATTTTGGTCAATACTATGAAACTCTGGCTAGTTAAACTATTCTCTTGTAAATTTTTTGGTCTTCGCAAAATGCTTAGAACAGATACTTATTTTAATGTATGTACTATACAAGATTGTGCTAAGGTTGGTCAGGTTTGTATAGCTAAAGAACGAATGAACGTATATAGTGCCATCCACTGTATGAATTGGTATGATATGTTGCCTGACTACAGACAAATGATTGTAGCCATGGTTCTGGATGATTTCAGAGGTGTTTTAACTGATTAAATACAATATTTGAAAGATAATAAATACATAAAATAATAAACATTAATGGAAAACGAATTAAATCAGTTAAGAGAATTATTAAAAAATGTGAAAATAGGGATTGTTAAAGAACATGAATATTCTAGTCACACAAAAATTTTTGAACTTTTTTTTAATGATGGCTCTTCAATAGAAATTGAATCCAGTGGTGATTTATGTAGAATATCTAACGAATCTGTAAAGCGTGTTTTAAAACTTAAAAAAGATGCTCAGGCTAGAAAATTATATGATTTTATTTTTGATGAACAAAATCAAGTAAATATATTCGTCTTGACAGATACTATAAAAGACAAAATAAAAGGATTTGATGAATTTATTAAATCTGATAATTCTTCTTATATCATGTTTAATATAGCTACAAATAAAATTTCAGAAGCGGAAACACTTTTATCTAACAAGAAGAAAAATGTATCCCATATAGATATTAATGTAATAGCTAATATATTAAAATTGTATGTTGAAGAACTTAAAATGAGAACCAAAAATTCTAATGATAGCCCAGAATATGAAAGAATGTATAATTACAGAAATATATTATCAGGATTTTTAAATATGATACCTATTCATATAAATTCTATCGAAACTTTAAGAACAATGCTGATTGAAAATATTCAAAACTCTGTAAAAGATGATATGATTTTATTTGGTGACACAGAAGAATATTTTGATTTTAATTTGTTTGCAAATTATGAATTGTATGCTTTAACTTTTGGAATTCTTTTTGATGCATGGGAATATACAGACTCTAACAAAGAGATTAAATCAAATCCAGCTATTTTGGAACAACCTTATAAAAAAGAACCTTCAAAGGCTCCTGGTATAGATTACAGTAAATATAATCCTATGCAACTTCAAACAGCTCTTGATGCAGCCTTGGATAAAAAGGACTTTGAGACAGCGAAAAAGATCTCACCATTTCTTAAAGAGAATAAAAAATATGTAAAAGGTTACGCAGATTTTTTAAAAGAAAACAAACGAAACAAATAAAAGTTAAAAAAGCCCTTTAAGGGCTTTTTAATAAATTATCTCCACTCAAGGTTTTCTAATCTATTATCCATCGCATCTCCATTAATATAAATGATCTTTGCTTTAGGATCTGTGGGAGGTTCTAAAAAAGCTTCAGCGACCAATGATTTAATTGATCGACTATTTTTTTTACTACATTTATACAGAGTAACATAAATATTGTTTCGACCCTTTAGTGTTTTTGATGTTAAAATTTTCCCATCTCTTTTTACTCTTCCAAGATCTGATACTTCATATAACCATTCAAAGTCTTTTACCGGTACCCAGGCTTCTAATTTTTTCATACTAAACAGTTTCTTTTTGATAGATAATCAATCCTAAATCTTCATAAGCAATTGTACCTTCTTCTTTGGTAGAAAACCGAAACAAATATCCATAACATATTAAATTAAATGGTTCTACTTCATAAGTTGGTGCAGATTATATATAATAAAATGATTATTAGGTATTTAATTTCATCTAAACAGATAGCTATTGTGTAGCATTTGCACCAATTTATGAAATAGAGCCAATTAAATAAAGATAGAAATGGATTTTTTAAATCATTACCATTTGTTAGCATATAACATAAAAGATAATTTTCGAAAGCATCTACTGTATCTGTCATAAATGGAGCCAACTCTTCGGTATCAAATGATGAGCGTAATTTTGTTTTTAAGAGTTCCCTTGCTTCACTAAGAGTTTCCCAATCTATTTGTTCAATACCTCCTGTAAGTTCGAAGAAATATTGTAATAACCCATTATAATTATCAACATTCATTCTTGATTTAATTACTGAATATTTCTGTAGTGCTTTTATATCAATTTCAAAATCTATTTCATAATTTATAGCTACAATATCATTAATACGTAGAGGTTTTAAATCAATCCGGTTTATATGATATTTGATAGCGTCTATATGCATAATATTATTGTTTAGGTGATAGATATTTATGATCACATCGCTGACATTCGTAATAGCCAGTACTAAATGATAAAATTTTAGTGCCTCGGTCAGAACAATTAGGACAAACTTTAGCTGATGTCCATTTCTTTGGTGCTTTCCATTTAGGTTTTTTCATTATATCAATTTATCCTCTTTTATTTTATTAATGTAGTTAACAACATATTCATAATCGTGGCGTTCAGAAAGATCCTTTACTAGGAACACTTCATCCATATTTAAACCAACACAAAGTATTGATAAATACTCATCCTGAAGAATATCAATTATTTCTTCTTTAGTAGGATTAGAAAATATAATTTTGTGTTTCATCCTAGAAGGTCTATTCTTAATAGAATCATCTATCTTGTTGATATCATTAGCTGTCATAAAGAAAGCTATTTTGTTATAATTATTATAGATACCATCAAGTGAATTCAATATAGCATCAAAAGTGAAATTAGGCTTTTCAAAATTCAAGACTTCCCTTTTATTAAATACTGAATCAAAGTCTTCAAAAATTACAAAGGTTTTATCATCTACATATGAGAGGCCTTTCAAAATTTCTCTGTTAGAAATTTCTTTATTAAAGCTTACAAAGAAAATATTATAACCATATTTCTTGGCTAGTTCTCTTATAATAGTAGTTTTACCATTTCCTGGTTCACCATATAATAAAGCACTAGTCTTATTTAATTCACCTGCTTCCATCCGGATTATATCATTCTCCAGACTGCTTGCAATACTACGCATTTTAATTTCATTATCTTTATTAGATCTCATAATTCTACCAAGATAACTACAGTCACTACCTTCAGAGATGTAAATATAGATATAATCAACAGCTATATTTTTAGCTTTATTAATCAGTTCTTTTATTTTCTTATCGTTCCATTTGAAATATGAAATACTACCAAAATCTTCTTTGGATCTATAGCCGGCAGTCAATAATCTTTCACCACAAGAAAAATAAAATGGTGGATTAGCTTTTAGTTTGAACAACCCGCTAAATTCAATAGGAGATTCATTTTCTTTATCTATGATGGATTCTGCAAATATGAACTTAAAACCATTTATTTTAATGGTAATATCATAGAGATGCTTTATTTGACTACTTTTAAGCCTAATAGTTTTTATGAAAAGGTATTTAATAATAAAAATCTGGCTTAACAAACCTATACCATACACTAAAAGTTCTTTTATATTATTCATTTGGCAAAGATACAGTTTATTTTATAAACCTAAAACTTATATGAGGAAATAATATAGAAGAACTATATAATTAAAGTCAAAAGTAATCTGAATATTATGTTTCAATATAAAAAAGCTATTCAAGCCTTAAATTTATTTGCTAGTAAAACTGGTGGTCATATAGATCTTAAAAAGGCATATACTCTTATGTGGCTATCTGATAGATTACATCTCAGAAGACATGGTAGAACAATTATATCAGATGAGTACCTGGCCAGCATTGATAGTTTGGTTCCTGGTAACACAAAAATGCTTATTGAGGATGATGCCTCTTTCGATAATAAGACTAAAGAATACAGGGACCAGTATATTGCTGTGGGTACAGTTGTAAAATCTATGAGTCGGGTTGATAGAACAATTTTCTCCGAAACGGATGATGAATGTTTAGATGTGATTTATTACACATTTAAAGACATTACAGACACTTTAGAACTTAAAGACTATCCTGAGTGGCGGAAGTGGGAACATACAATGCTAATCACCGGTAAAAGCTTCTGGGTTGATTATATGGATTTCTTTAGAGATACTGATAATACCCATGGAATATTTCTGAATGATATTCATATGATTGAAATAACCATGGAAATGTATAGAGAGACTATAGGATATTAAATAGATATAAAAAAAAACAAGATCATATTATGAATACAAACAATTCTTTTTTACACATAGCACAATTAATTGTAAATCTTATACAAAATCAAGAAGAGCTTCTCAAAGAACTTAATGAGATGAAAACAAAATAAGTGTAGTTAACTACACTTATTTTTTATCTATTTACTTGTTAGACAATGATCCTCAAGTGCATGAACAAGCTCAATAACAAAACTATCAGACGTTAATCCACCAATCTGTTTAGGCGTTCCCAAGGGTTGTGTAAAAGCATTCATAATAGTTTCAAGATTACCAAAAGTATTCTCTTCAGGATTATATTTAAATATCTCAGATGGATCATCATTCTTTTGTCTATAAGCACGGAATATAGGTTGACCATCTATTCTTGAGAAACAAATAAACTCTAATATTCCAGTTTTAACATTAGGTTCCTTTGTATTATCCTCTAATATACCAGCATGTCTTACTTTATTAAGACTACAACCAATTGGGTTATCTGGTAAAGCAAACCAAGTTCTTGATGATAAATGACCATTTTCTAATACTTTAACGTTGTTATCATCCAAGAATTTTCTAATAACTAAATCAAAGTAATTTACTTTCTCTTTAGTAGAAACTTTAAAAATAATACTAACATCTTTTTTATCTGTTGATGGTAATTCTTTATAAATATTTAGTTTTGTTAATGTATTCCACGCCATTATAAAAGCTGGATCTTTAATGTTTTCATTAGTACCTGTATCATGAAATTTATTCATGACCAATTGAACCATTTCAACAATTAAATTGACTGATGGATTATGTGATGTTTTACTGAATGCTGCTGGATCAAAATAGTATTCATATAAATCTTTTGTTTTCATATAAAATGTTTTAATTTTGAAATATATATTTCAGTAAAATTCTTCGTATCAATTATTATTTGAAAGGTTATATAAAAACGAGATATTAATCTAATAA